>Ga0206683_10000147_pt1 | contig 50688 bp, 44 predicted proteins | sample M280m12015metaG_FD_155483 | JGI IMG/M metagenome (GOLD analysis project Ga0206683, IMG submission 155483) | Ammonia-oxidizing marine archaeal communities from Monterey Bay, California, United States - M2 80m 12015 | ecosystem: Environmental > Aquatic > Marine > Intertidal zone | place: USA...
AGGGAATTTAAATTGAAAAAAAAAAAAAAAGATACGATGTTTTTTTCCCCAGGACGAATGAAGTTGCTTTAATAAAGAGAAAAAATATAAAAAGAATACTAAATATATAGGCGCCCCATGATATTAACTATACAATCCCAGCAAGCTGATTTAAACTGACTCTCGTTCTCTACTCCATTTGACTGAAGCCATCTATGTGAAGGAATTACTCCTTCTGGTGTAGAATATAGCCCTTGACGTTCCGATACAATTCCCGGGATTTCGGCTGTTCAAAATATTCTTCAATGACTCGTTTGGCATCCTCCGAAACACAAATTTTGTGTTTTGTTTTGAAATCTTCGAATACGTTGTCCTTGTCTGTCATAAAGGAGAGCGCATATCGCCGGCAGTCGCCATAACTAATTGTTATTTCGTCGTCTTTGCAAATATCTTCAATTGCAACGACCTGAAACATTATTGTTTGTTGTGAATATTTGCCCAATGGACAGCGGATGCGCTGGTGGTAAGCGTTTGGCAGCGTTTTGTGATTAAAGTTTGATATACGACACCCAAGTACAACCGTACTCGGCGTACCAAACGCGTTTTTTTTTAACTTTCTCACGGCGTCGTCGGGATTTAAACTTGTTGCGGTCCTCGGGTACAGGTTTTTATAGAGTTCCGGATCTGTTCGAATTTAAACTTGTTACCGTCCAAGCAATGTTCAACCAACAGTAAAGTTCCTGCGCAAATATTTGTTAGTGCCCGCATGCAGCGAAAATCATTTGAATCTGCCATCAGTTTCATACTGGGCGATGCTGGTCAAAAAGAGTGTAAAACATTTTCAGTATAACCCTAAGGGCGGTTAATAGCTGCCATACTACCCAACATTTTATGAGTGTCAAGTGTAATGGTACGGCAAATGTCTTCCCCATGGGGTCCCACCACCCATACCACCCAAACTCAATGGCTTTTGCACATCTGCAATCGGAAGGTTACGTGGTGGTGGATGTTATTTCCGCCGAGTCTACCAAGAGCTTCCGCGACGCTATTCGTTCGGACTTGTCTTTCGACCCTTACTTCTGTTCTACTCCGTGTGGGACTCCGGACGTGTTGACGATGGGCGGCTTTGCTGCTCTGGCTACCCCTCACTCTTTTCACATTCAGCCCGTGCGTGATCTTTGTCTGCTTGTCGACCGCGAGGTGGCTCCGAAGGTGTTTGCCGACTACTTGAAAGTTCCTGGCAACCTGATAGCGCAGCACAAGGACCGTACGATGCACCGTACTCCCAGCCAGACCCCTTCTCGCGAGTCCTGGCATCGCGACGAGTCCCCCGGGACCGACAAGGGAGTGATTTTTGGCGGCTGGATCAACTTGAGTACAACGTCGGACACGATGAGCTTGTGTCCTCGCACGCACTCCCTGACCGACACTGGTGAGGGATTTGCTACGATTCCGAAGGAGCGCCATGCGTACTACAAGGATTTGAGTGTGCGTGTGGAAGTGAAACCCGGTCAGTGGATAATTTTCTACGAGAACATTGTCCACGAGGTGTTTTCTCCGAGCGCTCGTCTTCGTCGTGAGAGAGGGCTGCTGACTCGTCTTTTTCTGGGCTACGAGCTGACTCGTCGCACTACGGTTCTGGATCCCGAGCTGCTTCCTACATTGAAAAATTTGGAGACGCCTCGTATTAAGTCTGGTCAGCAGCCTCGAGTGTACTCTCGGATGCACTTGGTGTTTCACGTCGAGAAAGTGGCGGAGTGGTCTTTGAACGTGCATGATCGCCATTGCTTTGAGTACACTGTGAAGAGTGGGAAGCGTGCGGGACAGGTCTACCGCATTGCTAAAGCTTGTCCCTCTCGCGCCGGGTTTCCGTCTCTGTGTGCGCCGTACACGGAGGAGGAGCTGGCAATGTTTGTACCTCACACGTACACGGAGTCCCTAGAGTCCCCTCACGCCAAGCACATCCGTCTTTGCAATGAGCTGGAGGCGGCTTCGGAAGCGTTCCGTCAGCGAATCAAAGAGGACACGAGACAAAGAGCTATGAGAGCTCACAATCACAAAAAGAGAATGAGGTCTTTGTTTGAAGCTTACCACCAGCCTGCGTTACTTAGAACTCAACTGAGAACTCAACTGAGAACTAATAAAAAAACTAAAATCTAAAATTTATCGATGTACTAGCGTTTGGCTCTTCTTCCTCTTCTTCTTCGTCTTGTTCCTCGTCTTCCTTGTTTAGCTCTTTTACTAGGTTTCTTCTCACTGTATCTAGCGCTATTTCCTTTCGGGGTTCTTCGCTTTCATTCTTCATTTTTCTAATTAGCTTCTCATCCGAGGACTGTGTGTCGGGACGTTTTAGTAAGTTTCTTGTTACTTTATCGTTGGATCGAGGACGTTTTTTTTCGGGTTCGGGCGATATTTTTTGGGCGAACGTTTTTTTGTTTTTTTTCTTTTTTATGTTTTTTTTCTTAGCCAATTCCCCTGAGATTGTTTGATACCACTGTCTCCCAAATTCGTTTACGTATAATTCACTGGCGGTTGCCGTTTTTAAATTTAGTGATCGGTAAAATCTGCCCAACAATTTGTGCCATTGCACGAAAATATTTCGTGCTTCTTGTTGAATAATTTTATTTGTGCCAATTATTTTGCCTTTCATCGGTATTTTGCCCTCACTCTGCCTCATCAATTGACTCCCACGTCTAAACAAGGCGTCACTGGATTGTATTGCAAATATAGTTTGTATTACTTCCTTATTCTTGTCCATGTTCGGGATTTGCCGTCCTTGTCGTTTTATTTCTTTAAACAATTTCATGCTTCTCCTTTCTATTTTTCGAAGCAATTCCATGATGTTCTTCAATTCTTGTTCCGATCCTGATTCTTGTTCGTATTTGTAGACTTTCTCTCGAAGTGTTTGGGCAGACTTATTGAGTTTGTCGGACATGTCGCGAAGTTTCAATTTACCAATGAATGGTTTAACACTGTCATTGTCACTGTCACTGTCACTGTCACTGCTACTCAGACCATGGACAACACCGGTATTACGGACACCATAATTTTCTTTGAGGAATTCTGCTTTCTCAACAAGAAATTTGTTTTTTCTTGGTCGTCTTTTTCTTGGTTTTTTATCCTCTTTCGGAGCCTGTCGCATAGCCTCTTCCCGAGCTTGCAGAGCTTCTAGAGCGCGTTTCCGAACTTCCTCAGCCTGTTTCAGATTCTGAGCCTCTTGCAGATTTTGTGAAAAAAGCCAGTGATCCCTTCGCTCATTACCTATTATTTGACCATCTTTTTCACCATCTACCCTTTCTTCATCAGGTGCATCCTCGCCATCATATTTATCTTGTTCCTCTTGATCTTCTGCAGTTAAAGGTACATGTTTATAATCAGATAGATGATCATTTAGGTCCACGTCATCCACGTTATTACCAACATGCTTCGAAGAATTTTCTACGAATGTTTTTGCGTATTGCTTCTCTTTCTCTTTCTGTGTCATATTTGCAACGTAATTCACTACGGAGGACAAACTGTCATCCGAATCATCCGGATCATCCGGATCATCCGGATCTGCCTTCTTCGCATCCTTCTTCTCCTTCGCTCTCGCCTCCGCTCTCCTCCTCGCCATCGCCTTCGCCTTGGCTTCTTTCGCCTCCGCTTCCAGAGCCTTCTTCTTCGCCTCCGCCTTCGCCTTGGCTTTTTTCGCCTCCGCTTCTGCCTTCTTCTTCGCCTCCATCTTCTTCTCCTTCTCCGCTTCTGCCTTCTCCAGAGCCTCCTCTGCCACCTTCTTCTCCGCCTTGGCTTCTTTCGCCTCCGCTCTCGCCTTCTCCAGAGCCTTCTTCTTCTTCTCCAGAGCCTTCTTCATCGCCTCCAGAGCCTTCTTCTTCTCCGCTTCTGCCTTCTTCTTGAAGTCCTTCAGCATCTGAGTGTCTTTTTGTACAATATTGTTGATTGCTATTTTGTATTGAGCCAACCTTGCTTGTGAATACTCGTCAGAAACAGTTAAACCATCGATATCTGTCATTTTCATGTCGATATTTGTTTTGACTTCGTCTATTTGTTCGTACTGCTTGTCCAAGTTGTCCAATTTCGTTAGGTCTAAGTTATCTATTAGTTCTTTGTATTTTCTCTGTCCCTGATGTACCTCTTTTAACTTTTTCCTTGTGTCTGAGTTGAATGTCAATGACATTTTTTGGAGAGTTTTGTAGTTTATATAGTGTAAAAAAAAACAAATTTCTATTTTAGTTTAACGTCTACGCACATGGATTGCAGTTCTTGTATGAGAAGGTAGAATCCGTATGGAATAATTTTTTTGGTCGTCGATCCTCCGCAGGTCGAGCAGACTTTGTTTTTGATGGAGTGCGTGAGTCCGCAGGTGCATATGTCTATTTCGTGTGGGTCTGACGCGTGGAGGAGTCTCTCTGTGAGGACAAACGGACAGCTGTGTGAAACAAAAGAATCTTTTTCCATCTCCCCCACGCGTAGTCCCCCTCCGGATGCCCTGCCTTCGTTGGGCTGTCTTGTGACCAGGTCTCTTCTTCCTCTGGCTCTGGCGTGTTTTTTGTCTGAGGCGTTGTGTTTGAGTCTCTGGTAGAAGGTCGGTCCGATGAAGATGGGTACTTTGAATCTTTTCCCCGTGCGTCCGTCGAACATGATTTGTGTCCCGGAGCCGCTGAACCCTACGCCGTGCAGCATTTCTGCGAGACTTTCTGCGGTGTCTCCGTTGAAGGGAGAACCGTCTTGTAGTCCTGCGTGGCATCCGTACTTGCTTTTGACTGTTTCTAGCATCTGTGCCATGGTCATTCTGGAGGGCAGTGCGTGTGGGTTGAGCATGATGTCCGGCACGATGCCGTCGAGGGTGAATGGCAGATCCTCTTGCGGGACGATGAGTCCGATGGTGCCTTTCTGCGCCGACCTGCTGGCGAATTTGTCTCCTACGCTGGGTATTCTTTCCTTGCGTACTTTGACTTTGACTCCCGGCGTGCCGTCTCTTTCCAAGTAGGAGAGTACTCCGTCTACTTTCCCACTGAAGTTGCTGAAGACGGAGACGTCGGTGGAATTTGTCTCTGTCTCTCCGTGTGGGAGTGTCGTGCGTATTTTACCTATGAGGCAGTCTCCTACTTCTACGTCTTGTCCGACGGCGGGCAGTCCCGATTCGTCTACCTGGTACTTGCACCTTCTTTTGGGCACGGGTTTTCCGTAGGATTCGTCCGTGCCTAGGGTGTCTTTGTTTGTTTTGAGTGTGGTGGTTCTTCCGATGCCTCTGTCTATGCTGGCTTGGTTCCAGATGGTGGAGTCTTCCTGGTTGTACTCTGCCGGCATGATGGCAACGATGCAGTTTTGTCCCATGGGCAGGTTGTAGTTGTAGGCTCTTTCGACTGCCGTCGTGACGAGAGGTTTTTGTCCGTAGTGCATGACGTTGGTGGTGGTGTCCCACCGATCTCTAAAGTCTAGGGTCGGCACTGCTTGCGCCTGTTTCATCATGGCGCACTGGTAGGTGTTTCTGGGTGCGGGGTTGTGCTGTGCGTAGACGATGGTGGCTCCGCAGAGTCCCATCATGAGTGTTTCGGCGAGTTCGAAGTGCGTGGTTCCGATGTGGAGGGTGTCTTCTTCGTAGACGTCTACGTACTCTAGCCTGCCTTGGTCCAGCAGTTCCTGAAAGGTCATCCCTGAGGTCTCTGACTCTAGCAGGAGTGGTCTGCAGATGCGCCCGGAGTTGGTGCGTATGAAGATTCCTCTGGGCGTGAGTGCGATGGAGACGTCTTTGGCGATCTGTCCACTGCGTCTGGCAGTGCGTAGGAGGTCGCAGACGGTACTGGGTGCATAGCCACAGGGGTCTCCATTGACGAAGACGATGAATCCCTCCCCCTTGGGCTCCCCACTGTCCGTCCCCAGGTGTACTTGCAGGAGTTCTAGGATGTATTCGGTGGGCGATCCGCTGGAGATGTAGGCTCCCACGCTGAGCTGGCTTTCTAGTCCGCATGAGGCACCTTCTGGTGTCTCCATGAAGCAGAGTCTTCCTCTGTGCGTGCCGTGAATGTACCTGGGTTTGCTGAGTTTTTGTTCGGGTTTGATGCTGGAGGAGACCCTTCTCAGCTGGCTGAGTGCCGTGTAGATGGTTGCTCTCTGGAGTAGCTGTGCGACCCCTACCCTGGTTCTTCCGTCGAAGGAGTTGGTGCGCCAGTTTCCGGTGGCGAGGGCGTACTGTATGCCGTCCATGAGTGAGGTGTTGTTGCTGACTAGACCTATGATGGTGCTGTCTCGTACTTCGGACGCCATTTTGCGATGCAGTCTCATTTGTATTTCGTGCGTCATTTTGGCTAGGAGGTGGTGTGTGAGCGAGGAGAGTAGGTCTTCGCATGTTTCAATTCTCTGGTAGACCAGTGAGTCTTTGTCTGCCCATCTTTTGTGTTGTATGTCCTGTCGTAGTTTCCTTAGCATGAGCAGTAGGTAGTCTGCTTTGAGTTTGGTGTGTGGCAGCAGCATTCTCAGTGCTTCGGCTTGTCTGTTGGAGCCTCCGAGGCAGAAGGTGTTGACTAGAGGCAGGTCCCCCCCTGTGTCCCCTGTGTCCCCTGTGTCCCCTGTGTCTTTGTGAAAGAAGGTTTCTTCCTCTGCATCTAGGGTGACGAGTACGGGTGCCGGCAGGCGTTGTAGGAGTGTCCAGACGGAGATTTCTTGGCTGAGTTTGGAGAAGAGTACCATGGGCGGTCCGTCGGTCACGTACCGAATGGTGCACCTCATGACGCCCCTGTGTCCGTCTTCTGACTTGCAGCAGATCGCCCACTGCTCTGTGCTGCCTGCCATGCGATGCAGGGTCATCATTTGGTTGTGTACGTGCGCCTTTTGTTTGACGATGGTTTTTTCGCTGCCGCTGCAGAGGAAGTATCCTCCGGTGTCGTGTTCGGGTATGGACGCGGTGCACCTGCGGGAGCCAACCATGAGCGGAATGCGTCCGATGTAGACGTTGGGGTACGCCGTGCTGTTGCCGTTGGAGCGATGTATGTGTACGGTGGTGTAGATGGGCAGATTGTAGGTGAGATTGCGCATCCTGCACATGCGAATGTCTAGGGGTTTGGAGCTTCCGTCGGCTTCGAGTAGTTTGGGGCTTTCGATGGAGCATCCTTGAAACTCTACTCGAATCCATTTTTCTCCGTTGGCGTCAAATTTGTGTGCTAGTATGTTGTGTTCGCCCAGGAGGTAGGGTATTTTGTCTAGGTAGGCGTCGTAGGAGGCTCGTATTTGCTTGGAGAGGGAGACTCCTTCTGCGAAAGCTTCCATGCTGTGGACGTTTATCCGGGTTTTGGATGGTTTGCCATACAATGCTGCCCGGTCCAGTATGCCCTATATTCCCAGTGAATTTACTACCAAATATGCACCCGGTTGTATTTGTTTCTGTATTGTTTGCTACAGCGCATCCATTCTTTAAGCGGTTGTCGCTCACTACATTGTCGGTACCGGAATATATGTTGGTGATGGGGCTGTTATGTCTTGTGGGCAATGTCATTGCATTCAGTATCACGTCCACGTTTTCAACCGTCCATCTGAATAAATGGGTTTTTATTTCTGCATTGAATACCTTTATTAACTCTTTTGTATACATGTATGCACTCAAATTAACAGACCCAGGTGTGTTTGTAGCTGTTACACAACCTGCTGTTATATTGCTTACGTTGTTTGTCGATCACTTTAATGGAAATAGGTTGATTTTTACTCAGTGGATCGGTGCTATTCTTGTTGTATTGGGTGTGGTGCTACTAAGGTATAAATGAACGATTCCACGGTGTAAATGACGATAGTGATCACGTTTGGAACGTTCGATATCTTTCATATTGGACATTTAAAAATATTACAACGTTCTAAACAAGAGGGTCAAAAATTAATCGTTGGTGTATCTTCCGATAAGTTAAATTTCCAAAAAAAAAAACGATATCCAATTTACGACCAAGAGGCTCGAATGAAAATTGTCGCCGCATTGGACTGTGTCGACGAAGTTTTTTTGGAAGAATCTCTAGAATTAAAACCCGAATACATAAAAAATTACAAAGCCACCTTATTGTGTATGGGAGACGACTGGGCTGGCAAATTCGACGACATGCCGTGTAGTGTCAAGTACTTGTCGAGAACGCTTGGGGTGTCTACGACGCAAATTATAGAAACAGTGCGACAGTCATTTGGGTAATCTCCAATTCTTCCCATATTGACGTGATAGGATACTGTCAAAGAGTGGGGAAACAGTAATATTGATACCACTCATTTGCGTATGTAGGAGTGGTACTGTAAATGCATCGGAAATATCTTGCCAAAAGCAGTTCGCCACACATTCTGCGGATACCAGGTCTAAATGTATATCTTTTTTTACGTCTGTGTAGTGATTTAGAGTTGTATATCCAATATCCAATACTCTGAACTGTATATCGCGATTTGACTCTAAATCTGCAAGGCGTTCGTCTGCTTGTAACGAGGCGCTGCCGTTGTAGACGCTTCCGATATTATAGTTTTTACCTGTCTTCGTTGCTGTTTTATAGATATTTCGAAGTTTGACCCAATCTTTAGGGTCCACGCGTATATCAATATCGTCATCCCATTCTAAGAAATCCCCACAACGTGCCCAGCCAATCAGTGTCCCATGACCTATTGTGTATTTAACATTTAATATGTTCAATATGTTCACAACATTTGACAGCAAGGCTCGTAAAGTAGTTTTCATTAACAATGCTGTTTCGTTTGTATATTTGATGTGAGTGTGTTGATACTCTTTGTTGATATTTCTACACCCAGGGTTAGCATCCACTGGGCTCTCTATTGCTCTTCTATCCGTATTAAAACGTAAATCTACTTTACCAAACCATGAGGCATATGCATCTCTATTTTGGTCTATTATCCATGGTAATTTCAAACGATCACTTGGCTGGACAAGTTTCTTCCGCGAATCTAGCATGCTCAAACATTTTGTTAAATACTTCCCTACACAGTCCACAGAACTTTCGGACTTTTTATAGGTGTATTCTGTTGCAGTCATTACTTTATATAATGATGCAGGCATATAACAGTAATTTGTTGCATGGAACCCTCCAAATAATACGTTTTTATACTTGCCTCTAGCTAGTCCTCTAATGTCCTTCCCATATGCAGCTGAAGGTTCTCCAATGGAGTATGGATAACCTCTGGCAGGAAAATCAGATCTAAACTTATCTTTCACATTACCAAGGGGCATCCAAGATGCAAAATTTAATGGGAGTTTCACATCGCACGCTTTTAACTTTTGAACAGCGGTTCTTAAAGGTATTTCGTCAACATGTCCAAAAATGACAATACCGTCCAATGAATTAGCAATAGTAGCAGCAAAGGATGTCGAATGTTCTTCAAACGACCAATCGATCTTTTTCCTAACCCCAAAAGACCCATCGTTTATATGAAAAAACATCTTACTTTTAAATCTTTCAAACCTCGCCATCCTCTTCGTATCATAAAGCACCGGCTGTTGCTGCCTACCGTGAAAATCAAATGTATTTTCAATGATGTGGAATTGATCCACAACATCCCACAATTCAAATAATCGAATCTCTAATGTATCTAATTCGTGAGAGAACATGAATACATCATATACTTTTTTATCTGTTATACATTCTAATGAAGGCAAAGGGGGTGCAATAGTATTATGTAATTGTGTTGGTATAGATAACCATTCGAGCAACTCTTTCTTATTTATATCTGGATTACAGATATCATTTAGTACTTTGGACACCGTTTCATTCATGGGCGCATCTGGTCCCTCTGGATCCTCTGGCTCCACATCCACAGGATCCACAGGTTCCACCTCCACAGGTTCCACATCCACGGGGCTGCAACGGAGTCCAATCGTTTTGAGTATTTTATCTTCTTCCGGTATACAGGGTGAACCCTCGACCCGGTTCAGTAGAGTTTCGACTACACCGTCGATGACCTTTTCGCCGCTGACAAGATGCACACTTACAGTTGGACAAAGACGATGAAGACGTTTTTCGGTTTCTGGATACAGGTGTACATTGTGTTCCTGTACAAAGGATGTGATAAAATAACAGTTTACGGGTTCCACGGGTGCCTGTCTTCGTATGGCATAGTTCCCCGGGATGCGCGTTTCTTTGGGCATCATGGAGATCATCACGATCACCCCAAACACGATGATTGGTAGGAGAAGCGAAGTCATTTTAAGTAAACGAGGTATAATTTATATGCGTATGAGGCAGCTTGCGCTGACCTGTAGTCTATGTGTAATGGACCCTGTCTTCCACTTCACCGTGTGCATTCCGGCTTTGACTCTCCCTGCGATGCCTACGATGTCCGTCCCCTGTATGCGCACTCTCCCTGGACCTAGTGGCGCTGCTCTCGATATTTTTCGGACGCCTCTCGGTCCTACCTCTAGCGTGTACCTGTTTCTTTTGGCGAAGAGTTTGAGGAAGGTCCAGTATTTCTTTTTTTGATGCAGGCGCGATAGTTTCCCTGTTGTGGGCGGCTCCATTAGGGCGACCTGTTCTAAATCTAGGGGTCTCCAGTTCTCGTCCAGATGCTTCAGGTAGTCTATGACCGGCGGCTTCTGTGCCTTGGGTCCGATCGGTATATTGGGTTCTATCCCTAGGCAGAAGGCATGCACGTGCACAATCTGCTGTTTGAAGTGGCATTTGACTATGTCTGAGCCCGCCTGGGTCGGAATCACGTGGGTGTCAGTCCCTTTAATGCCCTGGATGTAGTAGGTCTTGGTCGGGGTCACACACGCAGTCACACCCGAAGTCCATGGGGTGCCTGTCCTCATTTTTGTTCTTGTGCAAAATTTTTTAACTATGCCATACGAGAGCATCTGCGTTTTTTGGTGACGTGTCGGTGTTCGTCCTTGGAAAGTTCTTGTAGCTGTGCATGTTTTAAGTGGAAAGCTTTCCATTGTCCCAGAATGGGTTCTTTGAAGGTTAAGTATCCAATTTTAGTCGTCTCCGGATTTAGCACGTCGTTTTTGACAACCTGGTCGTACAGTTGGTCCATGGTGTCTACGGTGTGAGACCGCCAATTGCGATATATGGTTTCGAACCCGCCTTGGTTGCAGTGGTCTACTTCTGTGTCGTTGTCATTTTTGAAGGCTATTATTTGTTCAAAGTGAATCGAACCTCTGCACGCTTGTTTGATCTCTGCTTCCTTGTTGAACGAAGAGCATTTTTTGGACACGGTTATTTCGATATCGTTGTCGACCAGCGGTACGTTGTTTGCATCGGTGAGTACGAAGCAGCCGCTCTTTCTGTCTGCACCTATTTTCCAAGTAATTCCACCTGCGGCGTCGATGAACTGTCTCTTGTGTTTGTTCTTGGGATAAAATTTACGAAATCCTTGTAATATTTCTTGCTGCACTTCTGGGCGGATGTGTGCCTGTCCGTCCTTGATGGTGAACTCGGCTATGAGTGTCGAGCACGCTTGGTTAAACGCTGTTTTATTAAGAAGTCTGTCCGACCACTGGCGAGGCATCGACGAGATCGACGAGATCGACGAGATCCAGGATTTAGCCTGCCATAATCCTGAGATACTCCTGGTAGAACACTCCGGCTAGTGTCCTATCTAAGACAAGTGTCATGTTTTCTATATTGGTGAGTGCGCCTCTGGTCGGGTTGAAGCTGCCGTAGCTGACCCAGGCTGGTCCGAGATCGTCGCATCCCACCATGAACTTGTGATGCATCAGTAGTTTCCGAGTGCCGACGTATTTCTTTCTGAACCTTCGTTTGTTTCTATTACGTTTGTGCTTGGTCATGACGATGGTGGCGTCTGTTTTTTCAAGCGCGCCGAGTATTTTCTCGTGGGTGAGCCAGGCGACGCAGCCGAAGACCTGCTTGGAGCGCTGAATCTGCGTTGCTAGGACTGCTACCATCTGTTTCGGATCGAAGTAGACCGAGACGTTCTTGACAGTCTCCAAGTGCACGGTAGGTCTTTCGATGTTTCTGTTTAGGTCGCGAGCTTTCACCATTGGTATGTGTAGCGTGCCTTTTAGTAGGTCCCTAGTAGGTCCCTAGTAGGTCCCTACCTTGACTTGTACTAGTTTTCCGAGATTTTGGATGGCATGGTTAACTTCTTCGAGGGAGCAGCTCTGAATGTCTTGATTTGGAATAGTATTATTGTGTTTGAATTCTACGAGTTTGTCAAAGTCGTCAAACTTGACTTCTCTCTGTCCGAGGAGCATTTGTTTGTGAGTCTCTAGCTCTTTGTGCGTTATCCCATGTCTCCACTCTTCGATGACTTTGTGGGTGGCTTGTATGCCTTGTTCGAGTAACTGTGGTGCGAAGCTCGTCTGTATCGCAAACATGTCCGGTCTTGTTCCGGCGTAGATGCCGTAGGTGAGTCCCATTTTGTCTCGTACGATTTTCATCAGTCTCCCTGCGAACCCACCTCCGAGTGCCGAGGCTGCAATTTTCAATGCTGCCGTTTCTTTGACTGCGCAGCCTAGCATGATGGCGCAGCTGGTTTTCCCCGGTATGTGGCAGCTGACGTCAGTGGGCTCGTCTTTTGGCACCAGAGCCTTCGGAGTGATAATGCCTTGCGCGAGCTGTGCGCACTGCTGCAGATCTTCTAGGGAGCCGGCTAGGACGCTGACTTTGGCAGCGTCGATGTTGTTCCACGTGCTGCGTACTTCCTTCAGCCGTTGAATGAGTTCTCTGCTCTGCTGGGGCATGACTTGTTCGTGAAAGAGTGTATTTTTCAGCAGGAGTGCTGCCATTTTGTCTACGTTGTGGACGGTGGCTCCGATGCTGTCGATGTGTTGTTTTTGCGCCAGTCGAAATTCGCTGTTGGTGAGGCAGGGTTTGGTGAGTTCGTGCAGGACTAGGTTTAGGGCGGACCTCGGCGCGTTGTAGTGCAGGACTAGACCTGCGGACGTGGCTTCTACCTGTCTTTCTACGCCTTGGTTGTTCATTTGCGTTTGAATTTGTCTGGCGTTGCTGCCATTGCTGCCTTTGAGAACTAAATTGGCGAGCAGGGTGTTGACTGCCGGCGCTGCTTTGGAGGCGTACTCAACGCGCAGGTGTACATTGTCGGTGGGTCCCAGCAGGTACGTGCCTGGGGTGTCGTGTAGTACTTCTTGTATATCTTGTTGATCTGGAACACCGCTCCCCACTGGGCTCGGCGCGGGCATTGCGTCCTGGTCGTAGACACTGGTGAGACTGGCATGCGGAGCTCCAGCCATGGTCTCCATCGGGATCATGATGCCTACGGTCGCTTTCTGTGGGTTGAAGTATTTCCAAACTTGTGCGACGTCGCAGGTGTCGACTACTTGGTGTCTGTCCCAGACGTCTTTCCAGGAGCCTCTGGCGACGGCTTCGTTGAGTTCGGACGCCATTCCCTGCGAGGATTCTACGCTGCGGTTGTACTGCTGCTTGAGAGCGGCTCTGGGCACGTCAAACTCTGGCTGCGACTCTATAATTTTCCAGAGGCATGCTTCGGCTCGGTGTGGGTCTGGTGCCGATGCCCAGATGCTGAAGAGGTAGGGATCTTTCATGCGTCCCCAAGAGGCGTTGATGTTGTAGACTACACCGGATTCGACGAGGCAGTGAAAGATGGAGGTCGGACCGCTGTTGATGTTGTGTGCTAGCAGTTCGAGGGCGATGGCGTCGGTGTGCAATCCGCAGGGCGCTTTGAACCCGATGCCTAGTATGCCTGCCGGTCCGCTTTCGGCGAAGCGTCTCATTCCGCACTGCTCTGGCTCGGTGACGAAGGTCTGCTGGTGTTCTCCTCTGGGAATGTCTCCGAAGGCTGTCTGGATAACGTCCAGGGTGTTGTCTGCGATGTTTCCGGTGACGATGACCGTCGCGTTGTTGGGGGTGTAAAATTTGGAGTGAAAGTCCTGCAGGGTCTCTGCGGTGATGTGTTCGATGTCGCTGAGGTATCCGATGGTCGAGTGGTGGTAGGGATGTTCTAGAAAGGCGATGTTCATCATTTTGGACTGCATGCGTTCGAAGGGGTTGTTGGCTCCTCTTTCTCTTTCGTTGCGCACTACGGTCATTTCGGACTTGAGTTTGGTGGCGGAGTTGAGTGGCTGCAGCATGCGATCTGCTTCTCTTGCGATGCATTCGTGGAGATGTTCGGTCGAGACTACTTCAAAGAAGTTGGTGCGATCTAGACTTGTGGTGGCGTTGAGTACGGCTCCCATTTCCTCCAGTTTCCACATGCCTTCGGACCCCTGAAAGTTTTTGGAGCCTCCGAAGAGCATGTGTTCTTCGATGTGTGCGGCTCCGGTGACTCCGAGTCCCTCGTTGGCGCTGCCGATGCCGTAGGTGACATTGAAGGTGGAGACTTTGGAGGCGGTGGGTACGAGTAGTACGCGCAATCCGTTGTCGAGAAAACTATGTTGAGCGTGAGACATTTTTATGGGAGCATGCATTATATATAGTGTAAAAAGTCTATAAATGGTTTGGTTTATTCGTTACCACGTGTGTCGTCGCAATCAGCTGCGGCGTGTTCGCGAGCGTTACGAGTCTGCGATTGCGTCGGATGTTCTGCCTACGACCGAGGAGATGGACGCGTGGATTGCGTCCCGATCCCGTGGGTCTCCCGGAGAGCTGCGTCGCTTTGCGTTTGAGATTTCGGAGTCTCTTCTGGATCAGACTGTGGCGCACGAGTCTTTCGAGCAGTACTACGCCGACATGCGTCCTAGTGCAAGGCGGAGAGTGATTGGTAGGCGTACTCGCTGCAAGACGAAGTGTGTCATCTGCATGAGCGTCAAGAGGACGAAGATACGGGTGAGCTGCGAGCATGTGTTCCATCGGGAGTGCATCGAGGGCTGGACTGCCTGGAAGACTACGTGTCCGATCTGCCAGAGCGAGATGCGTCTTCTTCCGCATCCACCACCACCACCACCGCCTCCTCCGCCTCCGGGATAATCTGTATGTGACCCTATATTATGTGTTCCGTGTTGTATCAAATGAAGCGCAAGGCTGTGTCCATGGATCACAATAAGTCGAAGAAGCCGAAGCCGAAGCCGAAGCCGAAGCCGGAGAAGCCGGACGCCATGCGGGACATGCTGCGCTACACGAAGCGTTTTAAGCGTTTTGCGAAGCTGCATACGAAGCTTCTTGCGCTTGACGCGATGATTGGGATGCACGAGGTGAAGCTGCGTGTGGTGGAGCAGCTGCAGTTTTTGATGTGCAATGGCGGTCAGACGGACGGTCATTTCCTGCATACGGTGATCCGTGGACCTTCGGGCTGTGGCAAGACTACTCTGGCTCGGGTGTTGTACGAGCTGTGGTCGGAGCTGAAGACCGTGCCCGGCGAGTTCGTCGTGCTGCAGCGTTCGGACTTGGTGGGCGGCTACATGGGTCAGACTGCCGTGAAGACGAAGAAGGCATTGATGAAGCATCGCGGCGGCTGCATTTTCATCGACGAGTTTTACAGTCTGGTGTACGGCGACGACACGTACGGCAAGGAGTGTGTGGACGTTTTGAATACGTTCATGTCGGAGGAGTCGGACACGGTGGTGATTGTGGCTGGGTACAAGGACGAGATGCAGCGTGTGTTTGCGGCGCAGCCTGGACTGTGTCGGCGTTTCGCCTGGACGTTTACTATTCCTCGTTATACTGCCTCGGAGCTGTTTCGAATTTTTACGGCTCAGCTGAAGCTGCACGGCTGGAGTTTGGACGAGCCCAGTGGGGAGCCCAGTGGGGAGGGTGTCGAGGATTTGTTTGTGCGTGGCTACAGTTTGTTTGAGTTTGCGGGTGGGGATACGTTTAACTTGTGTTTGAAGAGTAAGATCGAGTATGCGAAGCGTCACTGGAAGGAGGGTGGCAGTAAGAAGTTATCGGTGGAGGATGTTCGAAGAGCTATGGCGCAGCATTTTACTAAAAAAAAGTATAATAGTATGTATATTTAGGTACATTCTCCTAACGCTTGGTACGCAAGCCGTAACTCATCTGCTGTTGTAGGACAGGAGGTATCCAGAGCGGCTTGGGTATCGACGCTGCACTCGACGCTGCACTCGCCGTCTCCGCTACAGCACAACCCAGTAGCTGCTACACACAAATTTGTCCCACATCCACAGTCCACTGTGTTAGATCCCACTGTACACTCGGGATACATGCAGATTTCAAAGCCGGTTTTTGTATACATCTCATCACTGGACCATGAAATGTCGGTTCCTGGGGTCACGCTAACACCACGCGGAATGACATGCTCTGCATTGTAACTATACCCTGAATATTTAGTTCCACCAATTGTCAGAAAGTCAAAATCAGGTTCTGTTTCGAACTCCACCGCGTACAGGATCCCAGGTTCATTGACAGTAATGTCACACTCCTCATTAACACCGTATTTCACCCCGAGGAACCCAGGTTCATACGCACCATGAGATTGAAAACAATTGCCGCTTGCAGTGCAGGGTCCGGTAACGCTAAATGTATTCGCCAGACCCAGTGGGAGACCGAGACTGAACAAGAGTACGAGCATTTTTTTTTTTATAGTAATAAGGTGCTTATATAGTGTTAAAGATCTCTAGAGATCTTCTTCTTGTATGGGTTTGTATTCTATGGCTATGGGTCTGTTTGGCTCGTCTCTCCTAATTTCTGGGTGTCGTCTTTTGATGTGGTTGCTGCGGTTGGCTTGGTAGAAAAATTTCTCCGCGCAGTACTGGCACTCGTATGTTTTCTGCTGTGTGTGTGTGATTTGGTGTATTTTGCAGGCGGCGTTGTCGGCGAAGACTTTGTCGCACAGTGTGCATTTGACGGCGTGCACCATGTGTTTGCGTCGAATGTGTTTACGGTAGGACCCTTTGTGGAGGAGTTTGTTGCAAAATTCGCAGGGTCTTCGATCCTGTCCGTCTATTTGTACGACCTGTGGCAGCAGTGGGTCGAGGGGTCTGCCTCGTTTGTTTCCCTTTTTGATGGGCAGGTGTCGCAGGACGTGGCACGTGTGTTTGCGGGGTCCTTCTTCGCCGCAGACGAGACAGGTGGTCCACTGCGCATCGTGGCAGTGTGTGCAGAACATGCCTTTGTCGATGCGTTTCATGTGGTTGGGGTATCTGCGATGGCACTCTTGGCAGGTGAATTTGTTGCAGCAGTCGATGGAAGAGAGACATTCTACTTGGTGGCAGTTCCGGCAGAGTATTTGAACTACAGTGTGGGTCCCGTGGGTCCCGTGGGTCCCGTGGGTAATGTTGCGGTAGTGGGACGGGTTGCAGGTGAAGTGTGTCTCCAGGGTCTCTTGGGAGACGTGGTCGAGTTCGAGGAGTGTTTGGTACTCGTGGAGATGTGGACCGTAGTAGAGTACATTGTAGGGGTGGAGGATGCCAGGGCTCACGAGCGTGTCTGCTTCAAAGTGCATGTCAATGCCTAGGAGATGCATATGGGCAATGGCAAAGGCGTTTGCCTCCCTCCATTGCCTTCGAATCTCCTGCATTTTTTGGAAGATTTGCCTGCATGTTATACTTTGCCGTACCATTACAATTGACACTCGAAAATTAGAATCTTAGATAAACCTTATATTTTTTCCTCCTTTTCGTACCACGTTTGGATCCTCTGGACTTTTGTGATGAATCACGTTCACGTTTGGACCCGCTGGACCCGCTGGACCCGCTGGACCCGCTGGACCCGCTGTGCGTTTGTGACGAACTAGTTGACGAACTAGTTGACGAACTAGTTGACGAAGGCGACTTGTGTGACGAACTAGTTGACGAACTAGTTGACGAACTAGTTGACGAAGACGGTGGTGGTAAACCGTATTGTTCAAAGGTTGGTGTATATCTATTCCTCATGGTGCTGAACCCGTAGTTATCACCTTGATCACCTAATATATCAAGTTCCGTTTCGAAACCACGTACTTGACTACATACGTAAAGTATAAGTGCCTGTTCGAGCCCGTGCGGCAAAGGTTCATTACTTTTATAAATTTTCTTGGTGCTACTTTGTATACGTTGTTTAACTAAAGCATGTGCTGCCTTCAACAGATCTAAAAATGCAATCTCTGCTACCGGTGTCCATAGACGTGTCCATAACCATGTTATCTCCCATGTCTTTGTCCGTCATGTCTTTGTCCGCCATGTCTTTGTCCATGTGAGTATATTATATATAGTCAGTTTTGTAATGGTACGGCAAAATTCCCCCCCGGATTCCCCGGAGCCCGTGAGCCCGGATCATGGCATCGATGTACGTTTTCAATTCCAAGCGAGGTCTTGTCGGTCTTTCTAACTTTCATGGCGAGGGAGAGCACAACGTGGAGTTTGCGTACATGGCGGACCGCTTTGAGCAGCCCGAGGTCAAGAACTTGCTGCGACGTCTGAGTGTGGCGGACACTGCACTTTTCAACTACTGGCTGCGAGCTCTTCAGCCCGGCAAGGGCAAAAAGGTGAACGGTGAAAGGGTGTGGAGCGAGCGGCAAAAGAACTTTTGGTTTCTGGGCGGGAGACCAATTTTGGGCGTGCTGGCGCAGCTGATCGGCAGTGCCGCTAAGAGAACGGCGGTCGGAGCGCTGCGTCGCAAGATTCTCTGCCGCGAGCTCAACCTCAAGTCGATCCAAGTCAAGCCGTGTCTGACCGAGAGCGAAATGGAGGCGCTGATGCTGAGGTGTCTCCGCAAAAAATTTGAGCTGCCGAAGTTCAAACAGCTTCTGCTCGGGACGGGCGACGCGGTTCTCCACGAGGCGCCGATGCGAGGTGTCAATCGCTGGACCTGGAAACCTGGAAACCTGGGAGGCGACATGCTCGGGCGGCTGTTGATGCAGGTTAGAGAAGAGATAAATAAATAAAATAAGACTACAATAAAGAAAACGGATTTCCTTCGAAACTTCCAAAAGTGTTTGTCCTGTAAGTTTGAACCCTATCGGCTCCGTCTTCTAAGAAACTTGGTACAAATGAACGTGGGAGGGGTCATCATATAGTACTTTATTTTAACCTCAGCTCCTTAACTGCTGAAGCGGCTTCTTCTGTTGGTGGGTTTATTTTTATCTCTAACAATTCCATACCGCGCTCTAACTTTTCCACAGGAAGATATAGTTGCCAACAACATGCTAAAGCAGCTTTCGTACGATTGTCGAGCGTATTTGAACCTTTATCAATTGTCAAGGAAGGTAATAGAGGTGCAAGTGTCTCCCGAAAAATGTTCCATTCATATGGATCAACCGAAATTGGGTCTGCCATTTAATTTGTTGTTCCTCTTCCCTCCTGTACCCCTCCTCCCCTGTACCCGTGTAATGGTACGGCAAAATTGTCTATTTAAAATATCGATTTTTCACACCAATCATGACAAAGCGTAAGCGTGGTTTTGAGTCTGGCGATGTGGTGGAGTGGGAAGACGCGGAGTGGGTAGTGGGCAGTGAGGTTTTGACCCGAGTCTCTCCCGCTATGCCTCGTCATGTGTCCAATACCGGTCTGAGTCTGCTGCCGGTCGATGACTGGCGTGTTCGTCTGCGCGTGTCCGACTTTGTGGAGGTGTTTCGGTACGGGCGTTGGTTTCTCAGTCGAATTATCGGCACCTCGCCGTTTGTCGTCCGTCCGGTGTTCACGCACATGTCTTTGGAGGTGGAGGGCTGCTGCCTGCGTCGCACCAGCGCGAAAGTTCCGGACTGTGCCTTGCCCGTGGACGAGTACACCGATCGTCAATTCTTTGTGAACGAGGTGTCGTATGTGGCGGCGTATCGTTCGGGCGAGTACCTGGTGACCAAGAATTTCTATTATATCTCTCTGTCGCAGGTGACGGAGATGGCTAGTCCGACTGCGTCTCGGGTCCTGGTGAAGACTTTGCCGGTGGTGCATGGCACTTCGTTTGCGACGTCTTCCAGTATTCTCTCTGCCCTGCGTCAGAGCCAGAGTCGTCTGCATGCCTGCTGGATGTATGCTCGTGAGTACCTCTGGAAAAATGTCTGCGTGGACTTGGACATGGTGTCTCGAGCTCTGGACCGTTCGGACTCGATTGCGGTTTGTTTTTTGACCATGGTCTTTGAGTATCGGGCGCACTACTATGCGGCGCGCTGGTTGGACTGGCAGAGTTCTGCTCTGCCCTACTTTGAATTTGAGTTTACGTCCACGTCGTGTGCATTGTACTGGTCGGGTCAGTACCTGTCGGTGGGTGTGATGCAGCGCTGGGTCGCTCCGTTGTTTGCTCCGTCTCCGGACGCGACATTGCGCACTGCCCTCCTAATCAGTCCGGTCTCTACGGTCTCTACCGGGGATCTGTATGGATGGCAGCGTTCCTTGGTCTGGAAGATGCGTGTGCTGGAGAGTCGGAATCCGATCAGCCATGCCATGTGCTCTCCCACCGAGGACGACGAGGTGACGTTCAATCCTCATGTCGGCATGGTCTCTGGCAGGCACGTGGAGCAGTATGGTGGTGTTCTGTGTGTGGAGTCGGGTCTGGGCAAGACTTGGATTGCTCTGGCATTGTGTCGTCTGGTGCCTCGCCGCACCCTGGTAGTGGTTCCCGTGCGCATGTTAGACCACTGGTCCATGGTGGCGGAGAAGTTGGGTGTGCCGGTGAGCGTATGGTACAGCCGAAGTCGACCCACTGAGCTGCAGTCGGTGGTTCTGACTACACCCGGGACAGTGGTACGGGGTCTTCCGGAGACCACCTTTGACCGTTTGATCGTGGACGATGCTCACCTGGTCGGTATCGGTTCTCAAACCATGCACATACTGTCTTCGATGTGTCGCTACCGCTGGTATTTGTCTGCCAATCCCGACATCGTCGGCTACCGAACCCTGCTGGGCGTGTTTCCGTACCACAGCTCCAACTACACTTTGAAGCGCACCGAGTACGACACGTGCCTGCGTCCGTACATCCTGCATACCTCGTGGACCGTGCTGCAGCGCCTCTCTCTGGTGTTTCCCGTGCGTTTTCGCAGGAGGGAATTGGTGGTGTCGCTGCCTCCAGTGTACCAGCAGATTCTCGACCGGATTCGCGACCGTGGCGTTTCTCGCGGATTTGCTCTGGAGCTTTTGACGCTGTTACGGTACAGCCCAGCTCTTCTGCCTCCGCAGTATTTGCACGAGAAGTTGGAGGAGGTGTGCGACAGTCTGGAGTCCATTGCGGCTTGCTACACCGTTCCGCTGTCTCAGCTGGAGTCTCAGACGAAGTGTGCAATCTGTCTGTCGAAGTTTGAGCGCACTACGGTGACGAGCTGCGGTCATTTGTTTTGTCGCGAGTGCCTGTCGGCATGGAACGGTGGCTGTCCTTTGTGTCGCGCTCCTATCAAGACTACGATGGGTGTCGGTACGCCTACTCCGCACGTGTTTATCAATGGACAGAGCTATCGCGCGGAGTCGCTGCCGACGACCATGGGCAGTGTGGTCGAGAGCATCCAGTCCTCGGTGGAGTTATCGGTGGAGCCCCGCAGCACTGTGTTTGTGTGTCGCAGCAGTCTGGTGGCTGCCGATTTGTGCCAGCGTCTGGGTGGCTATCTGATGACCAGCCAGATCAGTTGCGGGCGTCGTCGTACCAATCTTCTGCGCTGGAAGAGTGAGAAGAGTTGTTTGTTTACAACCTTGGAGTCGGTGGAGGGGATCTGTTTGGGTATAGCGAACACGCTGTTTCTGATGGACGAATTTACACTGACAGAAACCTGCCTGTTGAAGGATCGTCTGCGTCGCGTGGGGAGAGAGGTAAATAGTGTAGATGTAGTTCAGGTCAAGTATGTGCCACTTTGTATATAATACTATATATAGTTCTTTTTCTAGTTGTAAAGATGACAGAATACAAAGGTAAAGTCAACCTCGTGTCCCAGGAAGGAGACAAATTTGAAGTCAAAAAAGGCGCTGCTGCCATGAGCGAATTGGTCAAAACGATGCTTATCGACGGAGACGACGAGGACGAGGACGAGGACGAAAACGAGCAAGATATTCCTTTGCCGAACGTCAAGTCTGCGGTCTTAGCCAAAGTCATTGAGTTCTGTAACTACCACGTCACTAACGGACCAATGAAAGAAATTGAAAAACCGTTGAAATCTGCCAATATGGCGGAGTGTGTCAGTGAGTGGGACGCTAATTTCGTAGCTATCAAGCAAGAAATGTTGTTTGAATTAATTCTTGCGGCTAATTACATGGATATCCAACCATTGCTTGATCTTGCCTGTGCTAAAGTTGCCTCGATACTCAAGGGTAAAACACCCGAAGAAATTCGTCAAACCTTTAACATTGTCAATGATTTTACACCGGAAGAAGAAGCACAAGTGCGTGAAGAAAACAAGTGGTGTAAAGATTTGTAGAACTATAAATAGAACTAATCATAAGTACAATGTCTTCAGTCGCAGGTGAAACAAAAACGGTGTTATTGCTGCAACCTGAATTGATATCCAATGAATACAAAGAATTGCACGGCATAACGAAACGAACGTTCACTGGAGGTACTAAAAATCTCTGGCTGCAGATCTATTCTTATTTGCAACCATCTTATGGTACACGTATCGAACTGAAATGTTTATGTCGATTGTTTAACGACGTAGAAAAAATGATCACTTTCAATCCAAACTGCTCTCCTTTAACCCCAATACCGAGAGGTAGTTACACAGTGTATCCACATCCGAATCCGAAGTACTCCTCGTTGAGAGTGTTGTTTGGTCATATTAAGGGTTCAACGAATATCCCGAAGATGGTATTGATTGAGAATGGTATTCACGATGAAGGTGGTAAATATGTAACTATTGATATACCCATTTCTATCATTGGTGAAAGTCGTGAACATTGTATTGTCATTGGTGGTTTGCATATGAGAGGAAAGAAAGAAGACGATGTCAATGTCAGTAATCTTACTTTACTTAACTCAAAGGACAAAGGAGTATGGAATGGAGTAAATGGGAAGTATGGTGTATCTATGCATTTGGATAACGTGAGTGTTGAGAATAGTGGAGGTATGGGTATATTTGTGAATGGCAACCGCAATACCATGAAAAATTGTAATGTAAGTCATTCAAAAAATTGTGGATTATTTGTGGGTAGTGGTGGATTATATGGTGCCTCTTTTCATTTGGATAACGTGAGTGTTGATAATAGTGGAGGTATTGGTATATATGTGAATGGCAACCGCAATACCATGAAAAATTGTAATGTAAGTCATTCAAAAGGTAGTGGATTATTTGTGGGTGGTGGTGGATTAATGACGATTGATGGCAATGGTACTACTATACATCATAACTGTACAAGTGGAAATGGCTATGGATTGTACGCCGACCCCTCCTCTTCCATCCATCTTGTCCCACCATTGACCGTCAATGAGATCTCCAAAAATAATGGTGGTGGTGGAGATAGCGGTGGTCTAGGTACGATTACAATAATCAGCGAAACAAAAGAAGATGACGATGATTCCAAAAAAACCTACAGATTAGAAGCTAACACAATACGTTTACGATTTTAAATTTTTCTTTTTTTGCTACTGTAGACTACGGTGTCGGTGGTGTTTTCCTCCTCGTACGTTTGCAGATGTATCTTTCCGTCCTCTGCGAACGCTTCGAGTGCCTTTTTGGTCCAAACACATTTGGGTGTTTTTTTTTTGCTGAACGCGTGGTCTCCGAGGGTAAAGGCATCTAAGTCTTCGTCGTCCATGTGTTTGTAGATGTTTTGTTTCAAGTCGTTGAGTTCGGCGAGTTTTTCTTTGAGTGCGAGGCGTAGTTCCTGTACGTTGTCGTAGACGGTTTGGTATGTGTTTGCGTTCATTTTTTTTATTCGTCTCCCTTGCGTGAATTTTGGGAGCCATATAAGAGTTGTTTTTTTCGGCGCTGGAGCGCTTCTTGCCAGAGTTGAGAGTCTGGACAGCATGTTGGTATCCCGGAGAGGGATTGAAAGTGTTGTGTTAATGCGTCGAGCGGCATTTCTGCGCAGAGCGTCAGGGGATGTGTCGGGTCTGGTTCTCGTTTCAGTCGAATAAACATTTCAATGTCGCCCGCTGCGAGGGTCTGGAGGCAGCAGAGACAGTGGTGGACGGACGTGTACTGCAAGCCGTCGTAGTATAGGTCGGTGGGGAAGTGTATGCAGTGCAGGTTGTGCGGACTGTGTGGACTCTCCATGTATGGCTTGTGAAAGAATGGTGTTTATTTATACGGAAATGACGAGTATTGGTTCGGTCCAGTTTAAGATTTGGTCTGCGGCGTCTATCCTCCGGTCGTCTTTGTTCGAGGTCACCGACTCGCGTTGTTTGTACCAGGGTGTGGAGGTGCCGAATGGTTTACGGGACCCTCGGTTTGGCTCTCTGCGCGGTACCTGTGTGCACTGCAAGAAGACCCACCACGAGTGCAGCGGTCACTGGGCGCATATCCGCCTGGCTCTGCCGGTGCTGCACATTGGCTTGGTGACCTCTACCGTGCACTGGCTGCGTAGTGTCTGTGCTGCGTGTGGTGCCCACTCTCAAGACGGTACTATAGCGGACCGAGCTCGAGCGGCTCCTCGTGTGTGTCCCTGTGGACAGCGTCGGTCCAGGTACATGTGGGACAAGAGATCTGCCGGGATTCATCGCGACGGCGAGTTGTATAGTACGTCCAACATTCTCCGCCATTTGTCGGGAACGGAGGGTGCCGACTTGGTTCTGACGGTCCTGCCCGTGCCTCCGATTCAGATCCGTCCGTCGCTGAAGATTGGTTCGAGAACTCGAGGAGAGAACGATCTGACGTATCGCTTGCAGAACATCGTGCGCAAGAACGTTCATCTGCGCGAGGCGATGGAGAAGGAGCTGCCGAAGCATGTTTGCCAGGAGCGGTTTGACGCTCTGCAGATGGCGGTGACCGGCTACTTTGACCACGAGAAGGTGGGCAGTGTGCGTCGTTCGTCGAGTCGCCGTGAGTATACCTCCCTCACTGGTCGTATCAAGGGCAAGGAGGGCACGATGCGTGGTCATTGTATGGGCAAGCGGGTTAACCAGAGTGGTCGCTGCGTGGTGACGGGCGACAATCGTCTGCGTTTGAGTGAGATCGGGATTCCGACGAGCATTGCCCGTATTCTGACCAAGTCTGTGCGTGTGACCGACCACAATCTGCCTCTTCTTCGCGAGCATCCGGGTGTTCGCTACGTGGTGCGTCCCAATGGTTCTCGCATTGACTGTGCTATTCGGAAGCCGCAGCTGGAGGTGGGCTGGGTCGTGGAGCGTTCTCTGCAGAATGGCGACGTCGTGCTGTTTAACCGCCAGCCTTCGCTGCACAAGATGTCCATCATGGCACATACGGTGCGGGTCCTGCCTTACGACACCTTGCGTTTCAATGTGGCGTGTACTACGCCGTACAATGCGGACTTTGACGGCGACGAGATGAACATTCACGTGCCTCAGACCTTGGAAGCTCAGGCTGAGGCGGAGGAGATCATGGCGGTCAAGTACCAGGTGGTGTCTCCTCAGGCGTCTCGTCCCGTGATTTCGGTGATCCAGGATTCGATGTTGGGAGCGTATCTGTTGTCGGGCGACACGCTGTCTCGTGCCGATGCTTTTCAGGTGACTCAGCAGCCGATCGACCCTCCGTATACCGGCAGGCGCATTTTCTCTCAGATACTGCCTCCCAATGTGCACTATACCGGCAACGTGGTGATTGAGGACAGCGTGATGCTCTCGGGTCGTTTCCGTAAGCGCGATCTGGGCTCTTCGTCGGGGTCTTTGATCCACGTGTTGTTTAACGATTGCGGACCCCAGGCGACGGTGGACTTCATCTACGAGTTGGAGCAGATCACCCGACGCTATTTGAACATTCGTGGTTTTACGGTGGGCATGAACGACTTGATGCGTTCGAAGACACTGACGCGTCTGTGTTTGGAGGAGCGTCGAGCCGCTTTTTTGGACGTGGCGGAGATGGACAGCGAGTTGGAGGTGAACCAGCGACTGAACCGGTCGCGCGACGTGATGGGCTCTGCGGCGATGTCGGAGCTGACGGAGTCTAACCAGTTCTACAACATGGTGTACAGTGGCTCCAAGGGTTCGAAGGTGAACATTACTCAGATTCAGGGTGCCATTGGTCAGCAGAACGTGCGCGGTAAGCGAGTGACCAACGACTGGACGGATCGGACCATGACCTGTTTCCGCTGGGGCGACACCACACCTCAGTCCAAGGGTTTTGTGGAGCATACGTATTTGGAGGGACTGAGCGCGGAGGAGATGTATTTTTGCGCCATGGCTGGCAGGGAAGGTCTGATCGACACTGCGATCAAGACGGCTCAGACTGGCTACGTGGAGCGGCGTCTGATGAAGTGTTTGGAGAATGTGACCGCTCGCAGCGACGGTTCTGCTCGAGACGGCGACACCGTGTTGTCCTTTCAGTACGGGGACGATGGTTTGGATGCGATGCGCATCGAGCGTCAGCGCATGACCGCAACGCACGTGTCTCCGGACACTCAGCTGCTCTGGTCGGCAGTCAAAGATCCGGCGCTGAGCGGTACGCCCTACTTTAACCTGCCGATTCCCGTGCATCGCATTCTGCAGCGTCTGCACATCCCGATTGTTCCGAACCCGATGGACGTCTCTCGCTTGGCGTTTACGCGTGCGTTTCCTCCTCTGGTAGGTGCGTTCGTGAGAGCCCATACGCCCGAGATGAGCGACTCGGACTTGGTTCGGTACAAGGAGGCGGTTTTGACCGAGTGGCAGCGATGCCAGGTAGTGAAGGGAGAATCGGTGGGTGCTATTGCGGCTCAGTCGATTGGAGAGCGGACGACCCAGTGCACCCTGAACACCTTTCATTTTGCGGGAATGTCTTCGAAGAACGTGACTCTGGGTCTGCCTCGTCTGGAGGAGATTCTGAACCTTACCAAGAAGATCAAGACGCCTCTGGTGACCTTTAGTGCGGAGCCCAGCAGTCCGGCTCTGTGTGAGCGCTTGAAGTTTGTGCGGCTGAGCGACTTGGTCTTGGAGAGGGGTGCGGTGCAGATGGGAGACTCGGAGGCATTGGAGTTGTTCTGGCTGTTTCCGGATCCCGGTCAGTACGTGGGAGAGCCGCAGCGTTTCGTTTTGCAGTGGCACAACCCGCTGGCTCTGCAGCTGCAGGCAAAGGCGCTGGGTCTGGACATTGCCTACACCGAAGGCGACCAGATGTTGGTGCACGTGTATGGCTCTGTGGACGTGTTTTTGTCCATCACCTTTGGGGTGGAGGGTGCCGAGTGGTGCAAGGTGGTGGACGACGTGGTGGAGACTTCGCTGGACATGTGGCAGGCGATTGAGCACATTCCTGCCCACCTGTGCTGGACGCTCTACTCCAACGACGTGCACGCCATGTGCAAGATGTTTGGCATTGAAGCGGCTCGCTCTTGTATTTTGCGAGAGGTGCGGCGCATCCTGGCACACTACGGCATAGACTTGAACGTGCGGCATTTGCTGCTGCTGGTGGACTGGATGACGCAGAAGGGTGAGTTGACTCCGATGACGCGCCACGGACTGAAGAAGATCGAAACGGGTCAGCCTCTGAAGCAGGCTACGTTTGAAGAGGTTGTCGGTGTTTTTCTCCGAGCGGCGGTGGCGGAGCGAGAGGATCCAGTGGAGAGCGTGTCGGCGTGCATCTTGACCGGCAAGCCGGCAGCCATGGGCTCAAACCTGGTCACTGTCCTGCCTGATCCATCCATGGTCCCCGAGGCTCCCGAGTCTTCCGATTCGGACGAGGACCTCTTTGACGACTGGACGGCTACGGCTATGCCATACTGGATGGTGCCGAAGAGTCCCCCTGCAATGCCTACAATGCCTGCAATGCCGTATATGCCCGTCAGTCCGACCTACGCACCAGCCTAGGACCCCAAAAATGGTACGGCAAAAATGGAATACTTGTCGTCCACAGCAAAAAAAATGTGGCAAAAAAAGCGTTCGGATCGCCGTAAATTGCGTCGTCTCTCACAGTCTATGCGCGACTGTTGTCCGAGACCCAAAGCTGTTCCCATGATGACCACAATTTCACAGACAAGTACCAAGTCCAAGCGTCACAAGCGTCCGAAGCGTCCACCGTACAAAATCCGTCGTGCCAAGCAGATAGTGCGCCAACAGTGGAAGAACCGTGCCTACGCAGTGTCCATGTACTTGACTGTGAAACCCGGGACTGCAACTACAAGTCAAATTCTGGCGGCGGAAGGTTTAGACGATGCAGATCGCAAGAGAGTAGTAAACTTTGACAACTTGTCGGGCTTTATAGAGCATTATGTGTGTGATTTTAAACCTTGGTTTGAGAAGCTGGACCCTGTCAACCGCCGAGCGGCGGAGATTTGGCAAGAGAGTGGTCAGAGAGCTGCTATAGACTACATGAACATTGTTTACGCACGTCGCCAGTGTGGATACATGCACCAATAATAATTATTAATTTTTTTTTTTTTTTTTTTATAGAGACTGAGACTAATCAAATGGCAAATAATGGAGAATTAAACACCGATATATTACAGATTCCTGATGGCAAGCAATGGCATAAATTGTTAAATATAAGGCTAGAAATCCGTGAGCTCGGACTTGAAGATGGATTGATGGAAATAGAAAATATAGTCAGTAGACTTCGTATTGTTACTACTAGAATAAAAAGTATAGTCAGTAGTCTTCGTAGTGTTGCTACTCAATTACAACCTCCTGTGAACATTAACAATCTGATAGCCCAATTAGCATTGATTTTGGGGAGAATAACTATAGAGAAAATACGTGTGAGTACAAAATACGAGGCGACAATACTGGATAGATTGCAAGGTAACTTGGATATACTAGTAGCAACTGTGGATTATTATAGAAATAACCTGTTGGAACTAGCAACCATGTTTAGTGAAGAAAAGTCTAGGGAATATGCACCAATAGCTGTACTTAGATTCTAAGTAGGTCGTTATCTATTTTTGTACGAGGGTAGTCTGTATCTTTCCAGCTCGCTGGACCCTGTCAACCGCCGAGCGGCGGAGATTTGGCAAGAGAGTGGTCAGAGAGCTGCTATAGACTACATTTACGCACAGTATAACTTTTAACTTTTTTGACATGTATATATAGATACGGAGACTACTCAAATGGCTCAAATGGCTCAAAGGATTAGCTTTGAAAAGGCAATGGAACCCCTCTTATTATTTAAAGTAGAACTATTATTGACGAAAGTAACAGATCTTGGCACAGAGATTGACGACTACAGTACCGACCCCCAATTAAAAAACCAAAGAGATATTTACAAAGCTAATGGACCAGATAAATCCTGTGTGAGTTATCAAAACCACAAGGCAAAAATCGAGGAATTTGAAAGTGGATTAGATGGAATATTACGCAATCATAACAAATTGATGGAAGATATAAAGCCACGTCTGAAACCGTACACGGCGTTGACCAGCATTGCTTTTGACAATACCCAGCAAGTACGACAGTTTATTGCTAGATGTAAAGATATAAGAAGGGGGTTTACAAATATTGCTTATAAATATAACGTTATTAATAGTGTTTTATCTGATTTAATGATTCAGGAAGAGTTAGGGTCAGGCAACGTGGATCCTGGCGATGTAGAATACAGGTTATAATTTTTTGTTATCTATTTTTGTACGAGGGTAGTCTGTATCTTTCCAGCTCGCTGTGTCTTTGGTTGTCCTGCATGAGGCGGCGAGAGACGTAGAGACCCAGAATTGCCAGGAGTCCACATCCGATGACTACTTTGTGCAGGTTGGCGGTGATGTCGAGGTAGAAGATGCCGCAGCGGTTGTGACCGCACAGATGCATGTCTTGTGCTACGTCGTGAATGGCGGAAAACAGCGGGTACTGGCTGAGTATTTGTTCTGCGGTGTCGCAGAGGTTGAAGGATCCGAGCTGTGACTTGAGCATCGGGTTGTTGCAGTTGTCGGAATTGTGAAAGGTGAACGCTTGGCGGTACTCCTTCTGTCTGGCTACCCAGTACCCATAGAACTGACCCAGCTGCGAGACCATGAACGCCAGGGTGAACATGGAGACGATTCCTATACCCACCGCATACATTTGAGGAGGGTGTATGGCATACTTATACGTTCAGGGGTTCGTCCGTATTCATGTGTTCGCACGAGTGTTGGGAGTTTCTCAAGAGCATGGTGCGGAGCAACATTCTGAGCGACAAGCAGCAGGCGAACAAGCAGCCGCGAACAATCTGGATAGCGCAGGGCAGGCGCATGAATCTTGCCAGAGCGATGGCGGAGTTTGATCTGGATACGACGACCATGACGGGCAAAGTTGGCGGGAAGTGTGTGCGTTTCACAGTGGAGGTGGTGCCTGTCACCAATCCGGTCTCGCGCCAGGACAAGAGGAAGCTGTCCGCTATGTGCAACTCGGACGTGCATAACATTGCGAGGCAGCTGGTCCAGCATATGACGGAGAGGGGAATGTTGCGGGACAGCAACGTGTTCGACGACAACGGAGGGTTTCTGCCCAACGGCTTTGTGTCTCGGAAGCACGGTGGACTGTTCAAACCTTCGTTCGATCGAATTGAGAACAGTCGCAACGGAAAGTACATGCTGCACTATCCGGACATGCATTCAGCACTGCGCAACATTCGCGTGGTGGCGGCGGGTACCAATGTCCGCTTTCGGGCTTCGATACTGGAGCACCAGATGCGAGCCCGACAGTACGTGAGTCCGGAGGAGGTGGCGGAGCAGCTGGAGCTATCGAGCTACTCGGTGTCGGCACTCCACCAGCACGTTTACAAGTACTGGATGTCCGATATCAAATGTTTGAACAGTTTTGACAGTGCGCATGCCTACTACCAGTATCTGGTACAGCTGTTAGTGGAGCAGCGCGGACTCTGTGCGGTCAGCAGACTGCTGATGCTGTCCAACGAAAGTGGTCCTTGGAAGATGTCTCCCGATGCTATCGATCCTCGACTGGGACACGTGGTAGGGAATTTGCGCCTGGTCTGCGTGTGCCTGAACTCCGTCAACATGAGCAAGACCGATAGTACCAAGAGCATGGTGGAGACCTCCTGGACGCGTCGGCTGTATCGTCAGTACTATCAAATTCGATCGGTGTGTGTGTAGTTGGAGATGTTGGTACATATTTCACCGGGTCCTCGACGCAGATCGGTCACGACACCAGCTCGTCTCCTACTCATGCCGGCACATTTCAAAAATTCCTTGCTGCACTTTGTCTCGTCGCAAACAAAACAGCGGCTGAACCCCTTCACCGGATAAAACAGCTCCCACATGCATGGGTACAGACAGTTCTGCCGAGTACAGTGCATGTTATCCACCCAGCATTTCGTACAGTCGCTGCTCAGACCAGTCTCTTCCAAACAACTCTGCTCGTTGGAACCGAACAACCCTCCGACGGCACACGATCGAGCAGTAGAACTTAAAGTCTGACTTGTTTTTACGTACACTGTATAGTCCTCCCGATTCGAACAACTCCCACAGCTACCGCAGTGCAGACCACGGCAGGTACCGTTCACATTTGTATCTAGCACGTACTCCGTGCTGTAGGACAAGTACACCACAAACATACCCATGAACACTCCCATCAGCACCAGCAGCCATTTGCAAGGAAATTTCTTGTCCGGAGACAAATGGCGATACAGCGTCGCATAGTAGACAGACGTAAAAGCCAGCACGTGCCAAATGCTGTGCACGTGACTTCGGTGTGCAAATTGTGTCGGTAGCAGCCGAGACACAAATGCCAGTACAAACAGCAGGTAACTCTTGTTCAAATTCACAGTACGCTTCTTCTTCCAGTACACTATGGTTGCCAGTGTCAGCGCAAACGCTGCGAGGGGAGGATACACTCGGGGTGAACTCAGCAGGGAAGCCGGTAGCAGTCCAACTAGTCCGAGCAGTATCAGCGTGGACGCCGGCACTTTCTTGTACCAAACACTGGCAATGGCTGCAAAGGACAGAAAAATGGACACGCCGTGGTCAAATCTGCGCAGCCAGTCTCCTTCGTAGCCCAGTGTATCTGCAGCGTGAAACAGCACGGAACCAAATAAAGTTACCAGAGTAGCCGAAGACAAAAATTTGGGGTAGCCCAGCACTGCCGGTAGAGCAAAGACATGAGACAAGTTATTGGTCCAGGCGCCAACACTGGAACTCACTGGCAGAAAATAAGTCAACGAGTAGAGAAGGGCTACCCAAAACATTTAGACAGGCTATTTGGTATATATATATGGCAAACTTAAAGCTCCATCTCGTTTTCTAAAATGTACATCTATGGTATTCCTCACCACTTTGTCTCTGTGTCCGGGAAGGGAGCGCACGACGTTGGGTTTGAGTACGGTGGTTCCAAGTGGGGTGCCAATGCCTGTGTGGTCTGTCCGAAAATAACAATACCCTTGTGGCAGCGTAGGCGAGCATGGTCGGAGCCTGCCTACGAAAAGCTGGTGGGTCTGGACGGCGACTGGCGCAGTAATTTGCTATTGGACCGCGTGCTGCTGCATCGTCCACAGTCTCGTGCCTTGTGTCGCCTGTGGGATCGCCTGAAAGTCAAGTGCACGCGTCGACGGGCGGTGGGGTTTGTGCGTTCGTACTGTCGCCTGCATCGGATTCGTTTTGAGCGACGCAGACGCAACCGCAGCGAGTATCGTATCTTTTACCTCGACCGACCTGCGCTGTCGAACGGCGATCGGGTGGCGGTGTTTGGTACCAGTCTGCGTGGGACTGTACAGTGGGAGTCGGGTCGTACGGACATGTACTGGGTGAAGTTCGGCGATGGTGCTTTGGAGGTCCATCGCTGCATGCTGCATGTATGCTAGTATAAATAGCCGTGTCTGTATCCAAATGTTCGTCGGACGCCCTAAAGTAAGAACGGGAGGTGCTACCGTGCGCTCCTTCTCCTCGGTGGACCCTTCGACCAAAACCGGCACGATTCTGGAGCGGAAGTTTGGGGTCTTCTGCAAGTGGGTCACTGCGAATGCTCACAACGTGGCTACGCTGAACCGGACGGGAGAAGTGAATTTTCCCTTCAAGAACTGGCGTACGGCGCGCCCGTGGTTGACGTACGAGGATGTGCATCGCACCTACCTGTACTTTTTGAAGATTTCGGTTGGCTTCATGCAGTGCGAGAACCACAAGCTGACCAACGACGACGTGCATCGCCTGGTGATGTTTGAGAGACGAACGACGCATCAAGCCAAGCGCCTCGATGCCATTGGAGTGCGGGACATTATCTTGCAGCTGTTCTCGATTACTGCCACGCGTCGCATGCCTCGAACGGTCGTCTTCAAGGACGTCAACATGGAGCTGGAGCGAATGGGCATGCCGGTGATGACCAACTGCTCTCTGGCGTGGCTCGGAGCCCTGCGACTGCTGTGCGAGTCCTCTCGCTCCAACAACTACCACAACCTGTGCCTGCGTCGCAAGTTTCCGCACCAGAAGGAAGTGGAGGACGTGCTGCTGTCGTACTATGCGGTGAGCGAGACCAGTGTGGACGAAGCGGAGGTCTTTGACGAGATCTCTGCGTATTTTCGACTGCGGTGTCGTCCGCTCCAGCAGAAAGATCTGGCTTGGACCGCCTGCTGGGACAAATACAAGGGTCGTCTGCAGCGCATACCGTTCGACCTGGACGAACATGTGCTGCGATGGTACGCGCCTAGTTCGGAACCCGGAGAGCTGCGATCGGTAGTAGCGGCGGTCGTGAACCACTCTCTGCCGTTTCCACTGCGAGAAGACAGTCCTCAGTGGGACCACAGTTTTGGCTCCATTCGCGGAGCTCCCGATTTGAAGGAGCGAGTCCACCTGTGTCCCAGGTCCTCCATCGACTACGTGGCGTACCTGGAGCACAAGTTTGAGCGTTCACACACCACTGTGCCAATAGCCAAGCTGCTCAAACAGATACACACTGACTGCAATGTCTCGAGGGTCAGAGAGACGCCTTTCGTGTTGCAGGCTCTGAGCCAGGTAGCGGGCTACCTTCCGGGCGACAGCCATGTCTACCTGCGCAAGAAGCAGGAGGTGCCTTGGAATTGGCTGGTACAGACCTACTGCGTGCCCATTTGCGCTCCCTACTGCGTGCCAAGGTCTGGGGAGTCCACGGAGTCCAATTCCAGTGTGGTGGCGCTCTTGAACTTCTGGCTGACGACCAATGGGTTTGAATCCTACGACCCCACCGATCCGATCTGGGAGTGGGTGTACCGCTTCCGAGTGCGCTACGACGTGTGTGGAACGCTGAGGAGAATGCGAGAGGAATGTCCGGAGCAGTACCGCGAGCCTCCGTTTCAAATTCCAACGACCAAGGGAATGGTGTCCAGCACTCGCATTTTTCCGGCATTTGTGGTGGACAACTCTCCCGAGCCTCTGCACATGACTCGAGCGCGTCTGGAGGTCAATCGCCGACTGGGCTGTTCCCTGAAGGCTCGCAGCACGGAGTGGTTGTACAGCACGGGCAAGCGAGCTCGGTCCGAACTGGCGCGACCCACCAAGGAGAAGATACTTCTCGCGGGTACGCAGGTGTATCGCCACAACCCGCACGACTACACCGTGGGTACGGGACTGGTGGGAGCGACGGTGGACCGCCAGCCAATCAAGAAGCGTAAACGAAACAGGTAATGGTACGGCAAAAATCTACCAGTCCCTAACCACAAAAAAAATGCAAGGGAGGTTGGTCAAGCGGGTGCTAAGGTCCCAGGGCAAAAAGTGGTGCAAGAAGTCGCCGGTGCTGGGCAAGGGCAGTTTCGGGACGGTTGTTCTCGTCCGGTACCTGGGCAAGCAGTATGCTGTCAAAACCATGTCTACGCAGAAGTACGGACCGTTCTATGCCGCCGTGCGCGAGGAGTATTGCCAGTTTCGGCATCGCAACATTGTGACTCGCTACGACAGCATGTGGCACAATTTCAAGTGGGTAGGACTCTACGAGGTGGGGACTCCGATCAAGGACGCCTGCCACGCCAGTGTTCTGGTAGATATCCTGGGTGCCTTGGCGTTCCTGCATGCGCGTGGAATTGCACATCGCGACGTGAAGCCGGACAACATCCTGTGCTTTGGCGGTGTTTACAAGCTGATTGACTTTGGACTGGCTCGACCCCTGGTAGAGACCGACACGGCTCAGACGGGCTATGTGTGTTCGCGCTGGTGGCGTCCGCTGGAGCTCTTGCAGGGAAAGATGACGGATGTTCGGTGCGATGTCTGGTCACTGGGCGTAGTCTGTCTGGGTCTGAAGCGGAAGACTACGGTGTTCTATGGCACGGTCGAGCATATTGTGCAGCAGTTTGAGAAGCTGTCTTGGGAGCGCGACGAAATACTCTATCGCAAAATGGTCTGCGTGCTGGACAAGCGCTGGACCTCGTGGCAGCTGTGCGACCACTTGCGTGTGAAGTATCGGATGGACGTGAGTGTAAAGTTGCCCCCATCCAAAGAGAGGTCGGCATTGCTGGGACACGAGGTCGACTGGCATCACTATTGTAGACGTGGATATATATAAACATAGATACACATATATAAAAAATGTTGTTTGCTTCTTTTCGTACTGCCAGTGGCATCTATGGCGGCTGCTTTAATCGCTTTGCTGCATTTGTCACGGGTGGTCGGTACTGCCACAGTGAGTTCCTGTTTATGTGGACGGAGGAGGATATGCAGCTGGCTCTGATCAGCTGTCCCAACTGGTTAACCACATTGAAGATCAGAAACCCTACCTTCACGTCGGAGTCCAGGGTCTGTGTGTGCGTCGACGTCAGCTGGGGCGGCAAAGTGCAGTACCGCATGCTGGAGACCCTGGCGGACGATCCCTACTGGCAAATTCCAACGACCTGCTCCATTCATATTCCGTGCTCCCTGCAGCAGGAGATGGCTTTGCTCAAGTGGCTCTATCGGGAGCGCAACAAGAATTACGATCGCTTCGGAGCTCTGACGTCCGTGATTCCACTGCGACGTTCGCAGAGCCAGTACGATACCTACTTCTGTTCGCAGCTGATGGCGTGCGGTCTGCAGGGGATATTGCGGTTTGACAATCCTGCCGCCGAGACGCCCAACAGCCTGGAGGCAAAATTGCGATCAATGTATGGCTCTTCAAATGAGACGCTGGAGATTTTACAGCCATGAACTACACTTTGGAAGCTTGGAACACAATGTATGCCAGATGCACGGAGTTCGCCGGTCAGCAGGTAGTGACCAGTCGCTCCAAGTACAGCCAGCGCGGTCAGTCCAACAGCCATCGTATCACCAAGCAGATTGCGGATGGAAAAATGGGCGAGCTGATCTGTCGCCAGTACCTCTTGTCGAACGGCTATCCGTGCAATGAGCCGGACTTTGAAATTTACACCGCGAGGCACAAGTCGTTTGACGCCGATTTGCAGAGCTGCTCTCCCGTTCATGTCAAAACGCAGTGCAGCGACAGTGCCTCGCGCTATGGAGCGTCCTGGGTGTTCCAAGCCGGCGGGGCGGGATTCGGCAACAAGGATCCATTGTTGGACAGCACCTCGTCCGACTGGGCAATGTTTGTGACGCTCGGAAAGCTGTCCGCACAGGTAATTGGACCACTGGACATGTGTGAAGTGCGCAAACACTTGAAGGATCCCGTGCTCGAACGTTTGAAAGGCATCAAAAAGTGTGTCTACCTGAAAGATATTGCGGACCTGGCAGCAGTCCCCGTCCCAGTCCCATTGCCGATCGCAACAGGCAATATTATTGAACAGTTGGATTTTTACTTGACCGCCTGGATTGATTCGGAGTATGACATGGTCTGTCGGATAGATCCGCAAGTGGGACTGACCAACGAATGGGTGTTTGAGTCGGACGGAGAGGTATTCTACTCGCCGCGCAAGATGATTGCGATGGCTCTGGGCAAACTACCACTAGAAAATTATCGCATGTGTAAACGAAAAAAAATAACATAATTTTTTATATATGGCGTATTTAAACTTCCTCCCTTGCAATAATGGAAATGTACAACTTGTATATTCGCCTGCTCCTACAGGGCAATCATGTTCATCTGCTGCCTGCCTGCAATTTGCTGCATCGGAGACACAACACACAAGACCCAGTGGAAAAAGTTATGTACAATAAGCTACTTCGGATTATAGTGTCGGTAAAACGGAATCAACATCTGGTCCGGCAGTATTTGTCCCCGAAGATAAACTACCTACACCAAACTGTTTAATTCCGGTGTATCCGGGCGTTGGTAGTCGTCTGGATAGAAATCTTCGTAGTCTCGGTAGTCTTCGTCCTCGTATTCGTGGTCTACGGGGTCATCGTCTGCCTCGGTGATCTCTGTGATCTCTTCGTGTTCATCTTCGTGTTCATCTTCGTGTTCATCTTCGTGTTCGTCTTCGTCTTCGTCTTCGTGGTCATCTTCGTCTTCGTGGTCATCTTCGTCTTCGTGGTCTTCGTTGTATACGGGATATTCAGTCTCCGTGATCTCCGTGATCTCTGCTGTCTCATCGGTCTCATCGGTCTCTGTGATCTCTGTGATCTCTGTGATCTCTTTGGTCTCGATTCGCGTTGGATACGTTGCCCAAAAAATGCCGAGCGACACTCCGGTAGCTATGAGAATAGACCAGGGTGTAGTTAAATCCAGATCGCATGTACTGCTCCGCATGGCTCCGAATGTGCTGACGCTGGAAGCCCGGTGCGCTTCGTTGAGAGCTCGTTGTATTATGGCGTCTCGTACCTCTCCGTCCCACTCGATGGCAGCGGCATGTAGGCGGTGGCATTCCTCTGTTTGGTGAGACAGTTGTACCGACACCAGCACGGACCCACACCATACTAGTAACAACAGTGGGTACAGCATATGTGTGGCTTGTGCGACAGCTATATAGTGTTATGGCGTACTATAAATGTGACCACCGAACTACCCACACGATGGACGATGTAGACATTGCACAGACTCTACAGGAGCGCCTTTGTTGTAAGACCGGTCACGTGTGCGACTCCAGATGTAAGATCAGCAACCCTCTTGCAACGGTGGTACAGCGAGGCTCCACCCAGGTCGTGCTGTGGCAATGGGATCGACCCCTGGTCGGCGACACCAAGGTGCGCACCTTGTCCAATGTCTACGTGTGCGAGGGATCGCGCAGCGTGCATCTCTGTACTGCCGACTGCACTGTTCCTAAAATACTGAACGCCGAGCACTGCTTGATCTGTCCGGTGTCTGGTCTGCAGTGGAACGGAGAGACCGAGCAAACGCGATCGTGGCGCAATGTTTCGAAGTGTCTGCCTACGATCGGCACGATCAAGAGCGACCCGAATCGGTTCTGTCGCGACAACAACGGTGTAGTCATCGAGGGCAGCATGAATTTAACCGTGCAGCTGTGCAAGCAGCAGGTGAAGACCCTGCTGCAGCTCATGTTGTTTTCGCAGGTCCGGAAGCAAAGCGAGTTTGCCAAGTACCTGGACGGTGTCAGCAATGCCAACAAGAACATGAACAAGTACATACGCTACAGCGTCTTCCACCAACTGCCCAAGAACGTAGCTACCATGGCTACCATTTACACCAACACTGTCTTTGCCGAACCCAACTTTTTCCGAACCATGCACCAGTACGACTGCGACCGACTGTGTGCAGAGTATGCACCACTACTGGTAGCGTACTGGCACTGTCTTCTGCCGAACACAGTGTTTACTACATTTGTACCCGCATGTCTGTACCTGATGCGCAGTGGCGTACACGTCGAGGGCTTGCGGATAATTCAAAGGAGCAACGAGTTGGAGTGTATTCTGCCCGAAGCCAATACGCTGGACCTCTACAACATCAACAAACCCTGCTTTACACAGACCAAGAACATGATTTTGGCTAAAATTAGAGAGGTCGACCCGGTAGAATTACTGCATACAATAACAAAGTGTACACAAGACAACAAATTACTTTTTGTATTTTTCTTCATTTTAAGACGCTGAATATTCCCACGGTGAATCCTGCAAAAAAAGCCGAGCCCAGGATAGTGACTACTTTCAGTGCGGTGGTGGACCGGGCAATGGACAGTACGATCAGGAATAGTATGACACCTCCTCCGGAGCCGTACAGGAGTCCACGGCGATGGCGGTCCTTTTCTTGCATTGTTTCCAGTGTGATTGCTGCTCCAAGGACCAGCATCGCCATGACGCTGATCCAGTAGGTCTTGTTGACAAAGTGGTAGGTCTCTTGCATGGTGTTGTGGGACAGAATTTTTTTGCGGTCCTCCATCATTTTTCGGGATATGGCAACCTTTAATACTGCAGACAAGCACTCCAACTATGTTTGAAGCTCGGCTGACGGACGGTTCTATCTTAAAGGACATTGTCCATGCGACCAAGGACCTGGTGAACCACGTTAATCTCGATGTCAGTTCGACCGGACTGTCGATGCAGGCAATGGACATGTCGCATGTCTCCGTGTGTACCATGCTGCTCAAGTCGGAGCGATTTGAATACTACCGCTGCGACCGACCGATGTCCCTCGGAGTTTCCCTGCATGCGCTTGCTACAATCTTGAAGGGAGTGCACAGGGACACCCTCACTATGAAGGCAGAGTCCGACACGCTGCATCTGGTACTGGAAAGAGACGAGTCTGTCTCCGTGTTTGAGCTGCAGTTGATGGACGTCGACATCGAGCATATGGAGATTCCAGAAATGGTCTACACCTGCACCGTGGAGCTGCCGGCGCGCGACTTCGCTAAGATCTGCGGCGACTTGAGTGTGTTTGGGGAGACGTGCACCATTGTGGTGAACAACGGCATCCAGTTCAGCGTGCAAGGCGACATTGGTACCGCCCGCGTGACGTGTCGCACCCAGTGCATGCAGGGGTCTGTCTGTCTGGAGTTTTCCATGCGATACCTACTCCTGTTCTGCAAGGCTGCACCGCTCTCCTCTACGGTCACACTTTCCTTGTCTCCAGAGAAGCCGCTGATGGTCTACTGGGGTATAGAGGACGGGTATGTTAAAAATTACCTGTCGCCCATAGTGGACGTGGAACCCGTGTGATGTATGGCATCCAATTGGCATCGAATTGGCATCCAATGAACAAGCCAAAATGAAGATCTTGTCTAGAAGTACGGAGTCTCTCTGCAAATTTTTACTCGCACTGGACCCACTGCCGGACAAGTTGGTGATTGGCAGACTTGTCGCTGGACCACACTCCTGGTTTCACCGCCGAAACATTCGCGAACAGTGCAGCGACGGTGCCTGGGACGGTGTTTTCTACGAGATCGTTGCGATGCTGTCCAGTCTGTGTCAGATTGAACATTTTGCGGCTAGTCCACATTACCACCACGAGTCCAAACCTTCTCACGGGGTAGTCGCTGGTACTCGCGTGACCGACCAGGGTGTTCTCTACAAGGAAACAGACGAACCGTACAGGGTAGAAGTCAGCCGGACCGCCCTGAGAGGCGACTTGAGTAGAGAGAAGGTGCTGTTTTGGTTGGACAACTGGGACCGCTGTGGTAGGTACTTTCACGCCTGTACCTACGTTCTCTGGTACCAGTTGGAGGGCGAACCGATAGTGGGACCCGACCGTCTCTTTCACTACAAACCCAGGGGGATGGAACTGGAGGCGAGGAAGGCAAACAAGGGTGTCCGATGCGTGGTAGAAAGGTGCGTGACCGAAGCTGGAGAGGCTCAGGCACTGCTGAAGATGTTTCACAGAGAGTACATAGATACAGATACAGATATAATAGAAATATAGTTATGGATTATTTCTATCCGCGTAAGCGCAGCACCAGGTGCAGTGTTGCCTCCTTCTGAATATTGTAGTCACTCAGTGACCGTCCGTCCTCGAGCTGTTTTCCCGCGAAAATTAATCTTTGCTGATCGGGTGGGATACCTTCTTTGTCTTGGATCTTAGCTTTGACGTTTTCAATTGTATCTGAAGGTTCGACGTCTAGAGTAATGGTTTTACCAGTGAGTGTTTTAACAAATATTTGCATTTTTGTTTAGTATGTGTGGGTATTTATACTTATGTTTATTCATCCTCCGCATTCTCCGCATCTCTCAGTGGGTCTTCTACATCGACTTCGTCCGCTGCAATTTGTGAAGTCTTGGGATAAATTCTGTACCTACACAATAGCATCAATATGCAGATGCACCCAAGCACAATAATAACAAAAATCTCGGCGAGATCGGGTCCCAGAACTGTGGGCGATGTCGCTGGCGCTGGTAATGGCGCTGGCGATGGTGGTACCGACTGCATGAGCGCAGAGATTTGTGCAACCACTGGAGCCACTGGAGCCAGAGTCGGAGGATACATACCCAGTGACGGAGCGGGAGCCAATAAACCCGGAGACGGAGACGAAGCCGGAGACGTATCCAGTGACGGAGCCGGAGACGTATCCAGTGACGGAGCGGGAGACGTATCCAGTGTCGGAGCCGGAGACATATCCAGTATCGGAGCCAAAGCCGGAGCCGGAGACATATCCAGTGTCGGAGACGGAGTGTATACAAGAAAGTTTCCCAGTACATATTCATCGAGTAGGTGGTAGTTGTTTTCGCATGGGCATATTTTGTGCACGAGCTCTTTGCCGCAGTAGATTGAGTAGCAGTTCATATTTTGACGCCCTTTTTTTTAGATATCATTTGCCATATTACATTTGACACTCACTACTGGCAGTACACAGCTGTTCCAGTATCGACATTCCATTTTTTATTTCGGGTACGAGTTGACCCAGATCTAGCAGACTTGTTCTCATTTCTGGTATCATCTGCTTGACATCTACCAGGGTGCTGTGTGCTGCAATTGCGGTAGCCAGCACTATGCTAAAAATAGAAACTACTAACAGTGTATGTACTATGATAAACAGCGAAGACCAGTCGGTCCAGCTCCGGTCTGTCCAGTGTTCGGTCCAGTGTCGATGTTCAGTGTGGAGCGGTTCTTGCATTTTGCTGTGTCGCATGAACGTGGTTATACTCAAAGGTATAAAATGCATGCATGCTCTTTTTTAAATGTTTATTGTTGCCTATTTGGTATTTTTTTTGAGAATAGCAATCTTTTTTACCCTCGGCTGCATGGCGGCATTAGCGTTGGGTGCTTTGATCGCCAAGTGCTGCAATACCGGGGACAGTGTCGGGGACAGTGTCGAGTAAAAATGTGTATGGCGTACTAAACTGTTCCAAGATATCTGTACACAAAAATGTTAGTTGTCAAACGCAGTGGAATCGAAGAACCGGTCTCCTTTGACAAGATTACTTCGCGCATACGTCGCCTGTCGTCCGAACTGAACGTCGATCCCATTGTTATTGCCCAGAAGGTGGTTGCCGGGTTACATCCGGGCGTCACGACCGCCAAGCTCGATATTTTGGCGGCAGAGACCGCCGCTGCGATGGCTACCCAGCATCCAGATTTCTTGACTCTGGCGGCACGCATCGAGGTCTCCAACTTGCAAAAGTCCACGCCGCCTACGTTCTACGACTGCATGCTGCGTCTTCATGCGGCGGAGAAGATTTCCACGGCATTTTGGAGCACGGTGGTTCAGTTTCAAGACGAACTGAACGAAGCCATTATGAACAACAACGACTTCCACTACGACTACATGGGCTTCAAAACATTGCAGCGCGGCTATCTTATGGAAGGAGAGCGTCCGCAGTACATGCTTATGCGCGTGGCAATCGGCATTCACGGGAACGACATTGTTAACGTCTTGCAGACGTACCGCCACATGTCCCTGAAAATGTTTACCCACGCTACACCCACTCTGTTCAATGCAGGAACCGAGAAGCCACAGCTGGCGTCCTGTTTCTTAATGCCAGTGGCGTCCAGTACCGTGCACGGCATCTACAAAACACTTGCCGACTGTGCACAGATATCCAAGCATGCTGGAGGCATCGGCATCAGCGTCCACGACATTGCGGCGCACGGTGCGGACTCCAATGGAATTGTGCCCATGCTGCGCGTGTTCAACGAGACTGCGCGTTTTGTAGACCAGGCTGGCAAGCGCAAGGGATCCTTTGCTATCTACCTGGAACCCTGGCATGCCGACATTGAAGACTTTTTGGAGCTGAAAAAGAACCACGGCAAGGAGGAGAAGCGAGCTCGCGACCTTTTCTACGGTCTGTGGGTGAACGACTTGTTCATGCAGAGGGTCAAAGACAACGCGGAGTGGTCGTTGTTCTGTCCAAGTGAGGCTCCCGGATTGTCCGACTGCCACTCGGGAGAGTTTCACACACTGTACGAGCAGTACGAGAGTGAGGGCAAGGCTCGCAAAAAAATGCCGGCACAGGTCCTATGGGGCAAGATTCTGACGGCACAGATTGAAACCGGTACTCCGTACATGATGTACAAGGACAGCTGCAATCGCAAGTCCAACCAGCGCCATCTTGGGACCATCAAGAGCAGCAACCTGTGCACGGAAATAGTGCTGTACACCTCGGTGGAAGAGACTGCTGTCTGCAACCTGGCGTCCATTGCTTTGCCCAAATTTGTAGCCCAGATGGAGTTTGACTTTGAGGGCTTGTACCAAGCTGTTCGGATGGTCACCTTCAACCTCAATCGAGTGATCGACCGCACCTACTACCCTACGGACGAAGCGCGTACCAGTAACCTGCGCCACCGTCCACTGGGCATTGGAGTGCAGGGTCTGGCGGACGTGTTCATGCGACTGCAACTTCCGTTCGACTCCGACGCGGCGTTCGAGCTCAATCGTCAGATCTTTGCTACCATGTACTACGCCGCCTGCGAGCAGTCCATGGAGCTGGCAAGTGTGGACGGAACCTACGAGACCTATCAGGGGTCTCCCATGTCTTGCGGTCAGCTGCAGCCCGATTTATGGGACACGGAGCTGCCGGAGGCATTGCATTGGAACAGCCATTTGACCTGGGACAAACTGCGTACCGGCATCGCCGAGTACGGGATGCGAAACTCCACTCTGCTTGCACCCATGCCTACCGCTTCGACCTCCAGCATTTTGGGGAACACCGAATGCATCGAGCCGCTGACGAGCAACATTTACGCCCGTCGGGTACTCAGCGGAGAGTTTGCCATGGTCAACAAGCACCTGGTCAAAGTCCTGGAGGGTCACGGGATGTGGTCCGACAAGGTTCGCAAGCAAATTATACTGGATCGAGGTTCGGTCCAGAGCCTGGACTTTCCCGAAAAGGAGCTGTTCAAAACAACGTGGGAGATCAAACAACGAGCAGTGATGGACCTGGCGATCGGACGCGCTCCCTTCATCTGCCAGCATCAGAGTTTGAACATTCACTTTGCTACTCCGACGATCAGCAAGCTAAGCAGTCTGCACTTTTACGGCTGGAGCCACGGGATGAAGGGCAGCTCCTACTATGTGCGCAGTAGTCCGAAGACACAAGCCCAGCAGTTTACCGTCCAGGACTGCGAAACCTGTTCGAGTTAGTCCGCTAATGTATGGCAAACGAAATGGAGACCCCAGAAGACCCCAAAAAATGGAAAAAGGAACCCCCGAGACCAAGACCCCTGAGACGGAAATGGGTTGGAGCGTAGAGGTGCTGACGCGAGAAGAGTATCTGAAGTGGTTATTCAGCCAGGAGGCGAGAGTAGCACCTAAACTAACACACAGTAAACATGTTTCTTTTTTTTAAATTGTTATGTATCCCTCTTCCTCCGTCTCCACAATGTAGTACATCCGATAGGCATAGACTGCCATCAACACCGTGCATACCCCACAGATGCAGGCACTTGCTATTGCCTCCAGTATACAAAAGGTTACTGCCAGAACCAAGAAACCGCTGGTTTGCAGAAACATGACAAGGGTCCAGCAGCACGTGCGTCGATTCTGTCGGACCGCCGATATGGTCAGAGGCACCCACGCGATGGAAGACAGAAATATTAATCCAAACCCCACGTAGACGGAAGGATACGCTTCCCAGTGCATAATGCTGTCAATCGCTACCCATGTACCACCCGAAAAAATAAACAGCTGCAGCGGAATCAGCTGCGTGGGATAGTTGCCGTCCAAGAACAGGTAGCCGTGAGCAATTGACCACAGGAGGCAGCATCCGAACAGCAAATAGAGCAGCAACATCTTTTGCTCTCGCAGTGGTGCCAAGGTTATACACTCAAATGTTCCATATAAACACCGAGACACGCATCCACAAATGTTTGCTCTGGCACTCGCTTACGACTGGCAGCGTCTTCACAGCTGCCTGACGCCGCAGGACTTGGCAACCGCGGTCACCGACTACCAAGACAACTTTCCGTGCGTCGACTGTCGCGAACATTTCACCGAGCTGCTGGAAACACATCCATTTCCGCTGGAGTACGTCCAAACGGAGTCGGACTGTCAGATTTGGACGTGGCTGACCCACAATTTAGTGAACGTTCGGCTGGACAAGCCCTGGCAACCCTTCCATATCGACTGCAAAGAGCGGTGTATGGCATACGAAACTGAAGCAAGACATCTCCAAAAATGAACTGCTTGGACTTGTTCAGTGGCATTGGCGGCATGACGATGAACTTGAATGTGAATTACGTGTCGATGGTGGAGATTGACCCACACGCACGCGAGATCTTGCAGAAAAGATACCCCGGCATTCCGATTCACGACGACATCCGGACCTTGGACCCTACCCTCTTGCCGCCGTTCGATCTGATTACGGGAGGGTTTCCTTGTCAGGACATCAGCTCTGCTGGTAAGCGCAAGGGGCTGGACGGTGACAAGAGTTCGCTGTACTTTGAGGTCCTGAGACTCGTTCGACTGTCTCGTCCAAAGTGGGTCTACCTGGAAAACGTGGCAAACATTGTCAGCATGCCGGAAGTCCTGCAGGTGGTGGTGGATACTCTGACGTCGGAGGGCTACGACCTGACCTGGTGCGTACTCCAAGCGTCCCAGTGCGGCTCTCCCATGATCCGCAAGCGCTGGTTCTGTCTGTGCAAGCGGGTGCGTGCGGCGTCCGAGATGAAGGTGGTGCTGCCGGAGAAGTTGCCCAAGAATGGAATCGTCGTGGGAGGAGTGTTTGTGGAGTCCAGTCTGCCTCCACTGCCCGACCACAAGGTTCGAATAGAGCTGGTACCGCTGTTGCACGATACGGGCTGCAAGGGCAATGTGGTGACCCGCTCCATCTTTAAATCGGCATGGGCGACCCCGAGAACCAAGCTGTCGCACGCCTGTCGCAATCTGACCCGACGCGGGGCAATGGACCTGGGCAGCCAGCTGCGGTTTGCCAAATCAACGCCCGACGACCAGAGACATTTGAGCGTGCCAAATATAGAGTGGGTGGAGTGGCTGATGGGTTTGCCGATAGGCTGGACCGACCTCACAAGGGAGGTGCCTCTGGCACACAACAAGTGGTTAAAAGAACCCTCTCCGCGGCTGGGAGTGAGCTCCAAGGAAGCCAAGAGGAGACACTGGAGACTGGGCAACATGTGCGTCCCACAATGCAGCAAGCTTGCCTACGATATTCTCATGGCACGCTTGGTCCGGAGCAGTATGGCTCTGTAATACATTTGCGACTGCCGGAACAAAAAATGCTAGCGATACAAGAAATTAAAAAAATATTCAATCAGTTTGATACGAACAACAGCGGCACGATTTGTCGATCCGAATTGTCCAAACTGGCGGTAGCTTTGAACAACACACTGAACAACGCAGACTTAGCCAATTGGATGCGAGCCATTGATACCGATTGTTCCGGAAACATCTCCTTTGCTGAATTTATACACTACTGGGAGAAATAATTAGATTTCTAGAGATCAGTTTTGTTTGGCTCGGATGCCAATATGATTTTAATACTATAAATAAACATAAAAATACACTATAAAATGAAAATTCTTTTATTTTTACTAATTACTGGCGTATCCGCTAATAAGTGCTGGGACAATAGTGACTGTAAAGATACTAACTATGACGCTGGTGGAAACATAATAACAGATGGTGTAGATGGATGTGCAGAATATGTAGGTCATTCAAGTTGGTGTGGTGGTTATGATACAGATTCTTTTAAGAGCATGGAAATGTGTTGTGAGTGTGGTGGTGGAGACTGTACAGATCCCCCTCAACAAGACTGCGCAAACACCGGCGACACCAATGTGAATGACGATGCGTGTGCCTGTGGCAGCACATACTGTACAGAGGGTTTATTTTGTTATGCATCTAATAATTACTGTTCTCCTCATCAACAGTGCACAAACACCGACGGCTCCATTGAGAATCAAGATGCGTGTGTCTGTGGTACTACAGACTGTATGGATCGTTGTTATGGTACTACTTGTTCTAAATATCTAGAATGTACAAACACCGACGGCACCGTTGCGAATACAGAGGAATGTTTGTGCGGCAATACAGACTGCACACAGGAGACGGGTCTCATCTGCTATTCTAAAATTGGGGATGGTTCGTGCCGCCCGTCTGATGTCGGTGAATTTGGGTACCCACTACTAAAAAGTGGAAAATGTGGTGTGATATTAAGTGGTCCGTCAGATTGTAAAGACACCGCTGTCAGTCTAGGATTAATAGATAGTGATGCAGCGACGTCTACATTCTCTAGTTCGGCACGTCCACCAGGCTGCTATATATTAAATGGACGTCGAGATAAAGTGTACTACAACAGTAATCTTGGCTCCACAGGAGACTGCAGCGATGCCCGAGAATGCATATGCTTCGCAGCACCTACTTGTATGACCGACGGCTCCCTTTTGACAGAGATGTGTACTTGTGGCACTACAAACTGCGATGATCGTTGCTATGGTACTACTTGTTCTACGTATTTAGAATGCAACGTACTCAACGGCTCCGAAGCAAATGATGGTCCGTGTATTTGCGGCAACACAGAATGTACAGATGATACAGGTCTCATCTGCTATTCTGAACATGGGGATGGTTCGTGCCGTAAGACTGATTTTGGTGAATTTGGGTACCCATTACTAAACAGTGAACAATGTGATGCAATACCAAGTGCTCCACAAGTTTGTAAAAACGCCGCTGTCAGTCTAGGATTAATGGATAGTGATGTAGCGCTGCTTACATTATCTAGTTCGACAAATCCACCAGGCTGCTTTGTATATAGCGGTGACGGTAGGATCTACTACAACAGTAATCTTGGCTCCACAGCAGACTGCAACGATATAGAAAAATGCATATGCTTGGCAGCACCTGATTGTCAGAATATCGATGGTGCAATAATCAACGACAAAACGTGTAAGTGCGGCACTGCTGGATGTACAGATGCTGTCATTGTCGGCACTCCGTCCGGTTTATATTGTGATCGATCTGAAAATTCCTGTGCCAGAATACCACGGTGCACAAACACCGACGGCACCGTTGCGAATACAGAGGAATGTGCTTGCGGCAACACAGAATGTACATCAAGGCGTCCCATCTGCTATTCTACAACTGGGGGTGGTTCGTGTCGCGCCCGTGATGTGGGTATATTTGGGTACCCAATAATAACAACGGGTTTTTGTGACGATGTGGAACGACAATCAATGTCAGAGGCAGAGTGTAAAACCGCCGCAACACGTTTGGATAGCACATTTGCGAGTGGTATTCCGTCTTTCGATGGACCGTTTCCACCAGGATGTTTTCGTCATACGTATGACCAAAAGGTTTACTACAACTCGGAGACCAGCACGACAGAATGCAGTCTTTTTAAGGAATGTGTTTGCTTGGCAGCTCCTGTTTGTGTTGATAATAAAACAAATGCAGTACCGTGTTTTTGTGGCAATACATTTTGTACATCGGATACAGGTTTACATTGTGATGCATCTACAAATAGTTGTGAGTTTTGTGAGAATTGTGAACCTGTTACATGTACTGGTTTTGTTGCTAATTCTGTGTCTTTGATTGGCTCACAGTATCAGGGCGGTAATATTACCGGTTCGGTTTTTGATACAAAAACCGTTTACTGTGACGTAGGATATCGCGCAAACGGCGATCAATTTACTGCTACTTGTGGATTTGATGGTCAATTCAATTCTGTAGTTTGTAAAGCTGAAACATGTTCCCCACTTTCTGTTGCTAATTCCAACAAAGCAGCTGCTGGTAGTATTAATGGTACAATTGGTGAAAACGTTACCGTCACATGTGATACAGGATATCGTGCATCTTTTATAAAGGGGCATATAAACGATGATATGCCTGTGTGGAACGACGAACAACAAGAAACTGCTGAATGTATGTATTTGACTAATGGTACCGATACCGATTTTGCCATGCAATTTGGTTTTGCTAAAAATAATATCGAAAACTATTTTCGCGTTTTTGAATGTGTAAATATAGACGAATGTACGCCGTATCCAGAGGGACGCGGCGATGGTGATCACAATTGCGATCCCAGTGCTAACTGTACAGACACTGACGGTTCATTTACGTGCACCTGTAACTGCGGTACCAATGCTGTCTGTGTAGATGATAAAGGTTCATGCAAGTGTAATGATGGTTACTCTGGCGATGGTATTGCATGTCAAGATATCAACGAATGTACTGATGGTACCCACAACTGCGATACCAATGCTGCCTGTGTAAACACTGATAGTTCATTTACGTGTACCTGTCAATCTGGTTTCTTTGGTAATGGTACTGCATGTACTGCTTGGACAGAGTGTCCCGCTGGATCTTTTGTCCAAGTAGCAGCTAATACAATAAACGATGCAGTGTGTATAACATGCCCAGAATCTAAGACTCGCGATCTTACGCCGAGTAATTCTACTGGAACTGTAAATTGGTGTGACAAGTGTATTCCCGGCTACGGGAGACGGTGGCAAGACGCCGACAGTCACATCACTTGCCGTAGCTGTGACGCATATGTTGATGTTGTCACTCACGGTGCTCCAAGATACAGTAATAAAACGGACGATAGTGATTGTGCTGAAACATATACATGCGGATCAGGCAGCGGTTACGATGTTCTTATTAATGATATTATTGGAAATACAGTCGCTTCTCGTTGCAAAATATGTGGACCGGGTAAATATAAGGATGGTGATGGCTGGGATGCGTGCTTTGATTGCTATGCTGGTTACGTCACTAACATCAACGAATACCATAATGGTGAGTTAAGTGCTGTCTCGTCGGGTGCTCTATACTGTGATGGTTGTCAAGCGGGCAAATTTTCTGCGGAACCAACTTCGACTTGTAAGACTTGCCCCGCTGGATCCGTAGCGGAAAATGCAACTGGTAATATTGTCAACTTCGGTGCTAGTTCCTGTACTCCATGTTCGTCGGGTAAATATTCTACGGGACCAACTTTATCATGTGAGACTTGCTCCCCTGGTGCCACAGCACATATGGGAAATGGTACTGCTGTCGACTCGGGTGCTTCTTCCTGTACTATATGTTCTAGTGGCAAATTTTCTGCGGAATCAACTTCAGATTGTGAGACTTGTCCCACTGGTTATTTCTCTGGTGGTCGTCCAGTATCATGTGTAGCTTGTAGTTTTATAAACAATCTCCTTACAACAGGAGACGTGCCAGGGGAATGGTGCAACAGCTGTAAACTTGGATTTAATAGCCGAGTACCATTAGAAGTTTTGGGTTCGGGATACTCGGGACACGTAATATGTGAGTGGGATAATACTTGTGTCGGTAGCATAACACCCAAATATGTAACAGGTGACAACGCATGTGATACTGACGAATACTTTTTTGCTCGTCCTGGAGAGACACACGATTCTTCCTGTCACCCGAAAACAGAAATGTACAAAGATTATCAAGATAATGGTTGTTGTGGTTCCAATTCTGGTTGTCCTTGCGATTATTTCGAGGATGGAACTTGTTAGCTTCAATATGTGGAATATTTCTGAACAAATATCGTGTAGTAAAAATACAGGCTAATCGCCATTTATGTACAATTTAGTCAAAAAAAATTCTTATATCTGTGTCTGTTATTTTACGCTTCTTTGTTTTGGTATACACCTTCTCCGTGGACCCCGACCCTTGGGTATATAAAGGTATTGTTTTTTTATAAATGTTACTTTTTTTTTTACTGACGCTTGTGAACGCGGAAGTTACGGAATATATGTTTGATACCTCCGACAATTGCGCAATTAGCGTATCTAGCGACAACTGTGTCAGAGCAGCAACGAGTTTAGGTTCGAGTGATACTGA
>Ga0206683_10000148_pt1 | contig 50652 bp, 57 predicted proteins | sample M280m12015metaG_FD_155483 | JGI IMG/M metagenome (GOLD analysis project Ga0206683, IMG submission 155483) | Ammonia-oxidizing marine archaeal communities from Monterey Bay, California, United States - M2 80m 12015 | ecosystem: Environmental > Aquatic > Marine > Intertidal zone | place: USA...
CGTCGGCCTTGGGGTTGTTTCCTGCGCTGGGACAGGGCTAGAAACCTTCTGGGAGGGATTGAACTCCGCTGCCCCCGAAGGGGAACGCCGCGTCCACGACTTTGACCCTCTTGAATATTACGACAACCCTAAAGAAGCGCGGCGAGCCGACCGATCCCAGCAAATGGCAACCGCAACCGCAATTATGGCCATCGAGGATGCCGGCGAACTCGACACCGATCCGGCCCGTTGCGGCGTGATCTATGCGACAGGAGTGGGGGGACTGCAAACCTTCGAGGAACAGGTACTAGTTCATGACCGCAAAGGCGCTCGTCGCGTTTCTCCCTTCATGGTCCCCATGATTATGCCCAATGCGCCAGGGGCAGCGATTTCTATGCTCTTCGGCTTCGAAGGTCCCAATGAGACCATCACCACAGCATGCGCTGCAAGCACCCACGCCTTGGGGTATGCCACCCGTCTCATCCAAATGGGCTACGCCGATGTGATTGTGTCCGGTGGAGCTGAATCCGTAATGTCGCCCGTGGGAATGGCGGGCTTTCAGAACATGACTGCGTTGTCATCTTCGGGTAAATCCATGCCGTTCGACCGCGATCGCGACGGTTTCATGATGACAGAGGGGTCAGCGACCCTCATTCTGGAAGAAATGGGATCTGCTAAAGCGAGAGGCGCCCGGATCTATGGAGAAATTCTTGGCTCGGGATCTAATGCCGACGCTCACCACATCACGGCTCCGTCGCCAGGTGGCCACGGAGCGGCACGCTGTATGCAGTTGGCGATCGAAGATGCCGGACTCACCAGCAACGAGATCTGTTACGTAAACGCTCACGGAACGTCAACCCCTCTGAACGACGCTGCTGAGGCCCAAGCGCTGTCAAAGGTATTCGGAGAGCACGGCCCCCCAGTCACCTCAACTAAGGGAGTTACTGGCCACGCGTTGGGCGCTGCAGGCGCGATAGAAGCAACTTCTGTTCTTATCTCATTTCAACGTCGCCAGATTCCTCCCACCGCAGGGTTCACTAACTCTGATCCCGAAATACCCAACATCAATCTGGTGACAGGTTCTCCCCAAGATTGGGCACCAGGCCCTTCCATGTCCAATTCCTTCGGATTTGGAGGACACAACGGCTGTCTGATCCTGGCTCCGGTTACCGCATAAAGCCACTTCTTTCATAGCAGCCGAAGCACCGCCGTTACCCCTGCCGCTAGGACTAGGACCACCACAAATGGGGCTCCGCGTCGCGCTGCCACACCTCCAATGAGGAGACCGACCGCGCCAGCCCCAACGTCGAGTGTCCCTCCCCCATCAAAAGTTTGCACCACGATAAGGCCTGCCAATACTGCTGGTGTGAGACCGCTAAGCACTCGATCTAGAAGCGGACTGGGGCGCGCTTTTCCGGCAACTACAAGACCGGCGAGTTTGAAGAAGTAGCAACCGCCGGCGAGGCTGAGAATCATGACCCAGCTCATTTGTGGTGTTTCCTTCTTTTTTTGCTCCCGACAGCAGCGGCTATAGCAGCACCAAACGCCGCCGCGAGCACCGGAAGTCCTTGAGGTAAAAACGGGATACTAATTACAGCGATTGCAGCGCCCAGCAGAGCAGCGAGTCTCTTCTTTCGATCCGACAGGTGAGGCAACAAAAGAGCCAGAAATCCCGCCGGGAATGCTGCGTCTAACCCCCAAGAAAGAGGATCACCTACGACTTGACCTGCCATTACCCCAACCAGAGTTCCGGCGTTCCAAAAAATATAAACAGAAAGTCCAGTTACCCAGAAAGCTTCCTGTGACACCTCCGGCACAGGCTGGGCCTCGCTCATAGCTGCCGTCTCGTCAATAACGAGTTGTGCAGCTATCAAGCGTTTCAATCGGTTCGTTGGAAGTATTTCGGCAATCGAAAGGGAGTACACACCATTGCGAGCAGCCAGTAACAACGCTGTTCCTAAAGCAGACAGTGGTTCGCCGCCCGCGCTGACGGTTCCGACTGCGGCGAATTGGGATGCCCCGGTGAACACAAGCAGTGACATCGCCGTGGCCTTGAAAGCAGAAAGGCCCGAAGCCGATGCGAGGACCCCAAACGTTATTCCGAAAATCCCGACCGCTGCTCCGAGCAGAAGCCCGTCTCGTCGATGATCGTCAGCCCAAAACAGTCTCAGGCGGTTACTCACGTCGCGACATCGAGCGTCCTAAAGGTCGGCCGCGTCGGCGATCACAAACATCATTTCGACCTGGCAGGCGATTTCACCGTCCACAGATGCTAATCCCGTTGCTTTGCCGGCCATTTTGGACATTCGCCCTAAACTCGCCTCCAAAGTAAGGATGTCGCCTGGAATGACTTGGCGCCGAAAACGCGCCTTGTCGATACCCCCAAAAAGTGGCAATCTACCTTGAAAGTCGTCGTCACTAAGTGCTGCTAGCCCAGCAGTCTGAGCTAAGGCCTCAACTATCAACACTCCAGGCAGGGTAGGTCTACTCGGAAAATGGCCGGCGAAAAAGGCTTCCTCGCCTGTTAAGCGCCATATCGCGGTACATGAAACGCCGGGCTTCAACTCTGTTATTTCATCGCAAAAAAGGAATGGAGGTCGGTGCGCCAAAAGGTCCGCAGGTTTGGGATATTCACTCATTGCTCTCCTTCAGCGCCATCAATAGCCGGTGCGGGGTTTCCTTTGGGGAAATTTTCATCCAAACATTTTCGATACGGCCCGAAGCCGAAATAAGGAAAAGTGAACGGAATATCCCTTCATACTCACGACCGTAAAGTTTTTTTGAACCCCAAGCTCTATATTTCGTTGCGATTTTATGATCGGGATCAGATAAGAGCGGGAAGCCCAAGTGGTGTTTTTCGTCCCAATTAGCTTGTGCCTTGGGGCTATCTGGACTGATTCCCACAACTTGGACATCATCAAGTTGCGGCGCTATATCACGCAACCCGCATGCCTGCTCAGTGCATCCGCCAGTGTTTGCCTTTGGATAAAAGAAAAGTGCAATTCGTTGATGGCGTTGGTCTGTCAGACGCCATTTTGTTTGGGACTGATCCAAAAGCGTAAAAGCTGGTGCGCGATCCCCGGGTTTCAGCATTCGGCCAACATAGCGATCCGATGCTTACGACCTGGCCATCCAAAGAAAAATTAACCAGCGGTATCTTCGAAAAAGCCCACCCGCACGTGTGCAAGAAGTGCCTGAATTTCTTCTTCGCTCAGGCTCGCTCCGAATCCAGGCATTGAACGTCTCCCTCGTTCGATGATCTGGCGCTGCGCGTCGTAAGAGAATTTATGGCCTTTTCCCAAAAGGTTGGGGCCAAAGGCGCCTGAACCATCCACTCCATGGCACGTTGCGCAAGCATCTCGGTAAACGATTGCGCCGAGTTCTAATTCACCGCGAGAATATTCTTCTTCAGTTGGGCCTTTCGCTGACCAATCCGTTCCGTCTCCACACCCGACACAGAACCCGAAAGCGATGAGAGCCGTTAACAACAGTTGCGGTACCCGGTGGTTCACGCCAGTAACTGCCGTTCCCCGCCGACACCGGAGTATTTGCTGGGCGCTTCTACCCAACGACGGGAAAGCCATTTAGGGTCTCGAAAGTGCGCATGAAAATGATCAGGTACCTGGCGCATAACTCGGTCTATGGATCCGACGTCGTGTCCGAATCGATATATCCCGGCATCTGCAAGACGAGCAAGCATCCACTCCACCTCGTCACTTTTAGGTGCAGTTCCGTGAGATCTCCACACAACCATGGGCGTCGAACAGGCCTCACAGTCGGCAACCCAACAAACTTCGTCTTCGTAGTACCAATGAGTAAATCTCGCGGCTTCGCAGAGCTCGCAGTGTTCGTCGACGAGCACGTTTTCCATTGATAATCGATTTCAGCCTGCGTCTAGAGCGTTGCGATAAGAAGCGATAAGTTCTCCAACTCCTTCCGCTCCCTCCCCATCTAATAACCGCCGCACAACGGCGGATCCGATGATCACTCCGTCGGCAACGGAACAAGCCTCTACTGCTTGCTCAGGTGAACCAATGCCAACCCCTGTTAGAACCGGCTTATCGGTCACTTGTTTGCATCGTCTCGCAATCTCGGTTGCGGTCGCCGCCAGATTCGCTCGTTCACCAGTGACACCAAGTAACCCCACTGCATAAACAAACCCTCTGGAAGCTTCACACAATTCGGCGAGTCGATCTTCGGGCGTGGTGGGTGCGGCCAGCATGATGGCCTCGATACCCGCCGCTGTCGCGGCTTCCCTCCAGGGAGCCGATTCTATGAGAGGCAAGTCAGGCAGAATTGCTGCATCAATACCCGAATTCGCCAACATCGCAGCGAACCTTTCGTGACCTGCATGATGCGCCAAGTTGTAATAGGTCATCACAGCATGCGGTACCCCAGTGTCCAGATTCGGCACTGCCGCTAATACTGAAGCTGGTGAAGCCCCTGCGTCCAACGCGATCTGGCTCGCCTTTTGGATTACGGGCCCGTCCATCACAGGGTCAGAAAATGGTATCCCAATTTCGATTGCGTCAGCTCCGGCAGCTGCCGCTGTTTCTACCGCGACTTCCCATCCTTCGTACCCGCCGGTGATGTAGGCGACTAACAGCTTTGATTCGCTGTCCCTTCGATCGCGCAGAAATCGTTCCATTCGCCCGATTTTCGAGTCTGAGCTCACTGTTTGTTACCCGGTCCCAAAATACTCATCATCTGATCGACGTCTTTATCGCCACGACCGGACAAATTCAGGAGCACCGTTTGTCCTTGAAGCGAAGCTGCTTCGCGAACTACCCAGGCAAGGGCATGCGCAGATTCAAGTGCTGGGATAATCCCTTCGATGCGGGCGAGAAGCTGAAAAGCGCTGACGACTTCGCTATCAGTCACTGACGGATATTCAGCGCGACCGATAGAAGAAAGGTAGGCGTGCTCTGGTCCAACACCGGGATAATCAAGTCCGGCGGAAATGGATTCAGCCTCTTGAACCTGCCCAACTTCATCCTGCATGAGGTATGACAGCATCCCGTGCACTACTCCGGGAACCCCTCTTCCGACAGCCGCACCGCCTGCGGGTTCCACCCCCACAAGCCGGACGTCGGTATTAGCAAATCCTGAAAAAATGCCGGCTGCGTTACTACCCCCTCCGACACACGCAACAACCACGTCCGGTAACTGTTTCATCAACGTGAGGCATTGTTCACGAGCTTCGTCGCCGATCACGTGATGGAAGGTGCGCACCATCCAGGGGTACGGATGAGGACCCATCACTGACCCAAGGCAGTAGTGAGTGTTCTCGACGGTGGCGACCCAGTCTCGTAATGCCTCATTGACGGCATCCTTAAGCGTTTTACTACCCGAAGAAACTGACTCAACTTCTGCACCGAGGAGCTGCATTCGAAAGACGTTGAGTTCCTGTCGTTCTATGTCGACTTCGCCCATGTACACCTTGCATTCCATATCAAGCAAGGCGGCAGCCGTAGCCGTAGCAACTCCGTGCTGCCCTGCCCCTGTTTCTGCTACGAGACGAGACTTGCCCATACGCCGAGCAAGCAAAGCTTGTCCGATGACGTTGTTGATCTTGTGGGACCCCGTATGGTTCAGATCCTCTCGCTTGAGGAGCACTCTGACATCCAACTGCTCCGACAGGCGGTAACACTCAGTTAGCGCAGAGGGGCGACCTCCGAAATCAGTGAGGATTCGGTGGAATTCTTCGACAAAAGCAGAGTCATTCCAAGCATCCCTAAAGGCTTCCTCTAGCTCTTCGCAAGCAGGCACTAACGTTTCGGGGACGAAACGACCTCCAAATTCGCCGAAACGTCCTTCGTCCGTCGGGTCGGTCATCACCATGTGTTCAACCTATCGGTGCCACTGCCAACGTCATCATTCATCACGCCAGTCGTAAGGACGGGGGGCGTCAGGATCAAATTCCTCACCAGTGGGCTCCATCGCCGCTTCGGCCTCTCGGGCGTTGAGAATGAACTCCCGCACCTTCACCGGATCCTTCGTACCAGGAGAGGATTCGACCCCACTGGCTACGTCCACTCCCCAAGGTCGCACGATTCGAACTGCTTGCGCAACGTTTTTAGGATGCAAGCCTCCCGCTAAAATCAGTGGTCGGCCTCTTTCGCGACCATCAAGCATGGACCAATCGAAAACTTCGCCTGAACCAGGTTCTGGAGCGTCAACTAACACAGCGCTCGCCGAATAACGGTCGAGGCCGTCCATAGCAGCGTCACCTGCAGTGAAGGCTTTGATGAGGTAGGGAATTCGTTGTGCCACCCAAGAGCTGTCGTTACTGGACTCTCGGCCGTGAAGTTGAGCTGCTTGAAGACCAGCTTCATGAGTAACTTCAACAACCCTCTCCTTCAGTTCGTCTCGAAATACTCCTACCGTGAGCACTCCGCCAGGGAGTCTGCGAACAATATCTCTGGCCGTCGCCGTTCGAATTTGGCGTGAGGAACCAGCCACGAAGTTGAAACCTAAGGCATCTGCTCCCATTCCGACTGCCAAAAGAGCGTCTTCCTCGGTGGTGACGCCACAGATCTTTACGAACATCAGACAGCCTCTCGGAGCGCCGCCACGGCGGCCGACGCGTCACCGCTGGTGACGAGTGTTTCCCCCACAAGGATCGCTGCATAACCTGCCTGATGCAACGTTGCAGCATCTGCTGGGCCTCGAACCCCGGACTCGGCGACAGCTGTTACATCGTCGGGAATGAGCGCGGCCATGCGTGCAGCTCGCTCGTGGTCGACTTCAAAGGTTATGAGGTCTCTTTGGTTCACTCCGATGAGTTCGGCACCGATCTCTAACGCTGCCACAAGTTCAAGTTCGTCATGGATTTCAACCAGCGCCTCTAAGCCGAGTTCACATGAAAGGGAAAAGAAACGTTCAAGTTCTTCTTTCGACAAAGCCGCGACGATCAGCAAAACAGCGTCGGCTCCCATTATCCGAGCGTCAAGGATATCGCGTTCGTGGACGGTGAAATCTTTTCTCAAAACGGGAAGTTCCACAGCAGCCCGCGCCAGTTCTAAATCTGCATGGGAACCAGCAAAGTTAGCCTCGTCGGTAAGAACCGAGATGCAGGCCGCCCCACCTGCCGCGTATTCGCGCGCTAAGACCGATGGGTTTAGGTCTATGAAAAGATCACCTTTGGAAGGTGACCGGCGCTTTATTTCAGCGATAACACTTAGCCCTGGTTGGTTTAGAGACGAACGAAACCCTCTAGTCTCCGGAAGCAACATCGCTTCCGTTAACAGCTGTTCAACCGGTCGTTGGTCAACGAGCGCCCGAGCACGGTGCTCAGCGATAATCCGATCTAAGTAAGTTCCGTTACCGACGCTCATAGCCGCGTCGCCTCCCAATAGCTGACATTGCAGCAATCGCCGGGGTGTCCCTCAGAGCTCAAGCCCTTTCGCGCACACGGGCTCTAAGAAAATTAGTTCTGGCCGACTAGCCATGTACTCCCCCGTAGATCGACCGAACTCTTTCATCGCATCTGACCCACCATGCGCCGCTAACGCGTCGCTGTCTGAGTACATCTCATAGAACCAGACGACATTTTCGTCGTTCTGGTCCTTATGGGCGACATATACCTCGGTACCCGGCTCACCCGAAACGTTTTGCATTCCTAAGTCAGCGATCACGCTCAACAACGCGTCGCGCTGACCATCTTTCGCGGTCAGTTTGGCTAAAAGTGCAGGCTTGGCCACAATAATCATCTCCCATTAGCTAGGTGCGGCAGTGGGCAACACCAGTACGTTCGATCAGAGGGTAGCGCTCTCCCACTTTCAAGGTTCCGGTTATAACCCGACGTCGTGTATCGAGGCAACGTTCACTTGTGCGTCCTCAGGTCCATCCGCAAGGTCTACATCCGCACGAACCCGGGCGAATCCGACATACGGAGCATCTTCGGTAATGCTCAAAACTTCCCCGACTTTCGCGTCTTCAAATCTAAGTTCATCGCCGGGCGCTAGTGCGCCTTCACTCTCCACACGCCGGACCAAGCGCCGACCTCCTGATCGAGAGTCGATTCGCTCAACGAGTTCTTGACCGCGGTAGCAGCCCTTACCAAATGACACGGCAAGGTCTAATAGGTCCGTTTCGTTGGGGATACCCCCGAGGCTTATTTCACGTCCGATTACTGGCAACCCCGTGGCTAAGCGAAGGCGTTCATACTCCTCGGCCGAGCATTCAGGCAAATCTAAGGATGGCGAGGTCCCAAGCAAGTCGATATTTCCGCTGCCCGGCCAACCAGAGGGTGCTACCACTTCAACATCGTGAGCTTCCGAGAGATCAGCTTGACCCAAAACAGCGATCATTCTCCAACGCGACCAACTGAACTCAATTTTTGAACGAAGTTTGAATCGCTCCAGAGAAGACTTGAGGAGTTCGCCATGATCCACTTCTGTATCGAGCACATATTGCTGATTTTCTGAGCGAGTGATCCGAAACAGGCTTTCGATGTTGCCCTTTGGTTCAAGAAGAAATGACAGTCTCGATTCTCCAACGGCCATGTCATCAACATCTTGAGAGATTTGGCCGTGGAGGTAGCTCTCCGCGTCTGATCCTTCTACTACCACTACGTCGCGAGGTGTTGCCCAAATCACGCTATTCATCGATGACCCGTTAATAATTCAACAGCATTAACGACCAGACGCATACCTACTCCATCGTCTAAAGACATGATCGACTCAGGATGAAACTGCACCGCACAAATTGGCAACTCGCGATGTTCGATAGCCATAACAACCTCATCATCAACGCTGGTAGCGGTGATTTCCAAATCATCGGGCACACGGTCCCGCTTCGCAAACAAGGAGTGATACCGGCCCGCTCGAAACTCGGTCGGTAAACCGTGAAACAACCGGCCACCAAGGACCTGGACCGATGAAGGTTTTCCATGCATTGGGGTTTCTAACTGCCCCAACTCCCCCCCAAAATACTCAACAATCGCCTGTAACCCAAGACACACTCCAAAAACTGGTACTCCGAGCTCTACAGCCGCCTCAATGGTGGCCGAAATACCGTAATCAGAAGGGGCACCAGGCCCAGGTGACAGCACCAACAAATCGGGTCGCTGCGCGGCTAAATCGCTTAGAGGAAAACCGGTTCGTTGAGTCCGCACATCGGCTCCGGTCTGACGCAAGTAGTTCGCCAAGGTGTGGACGAAGGAATCCATGTGGTCGACAAGCAATACGCTCTTTCCGTCAACTGACCTAGAAAATGAAGGCGCCTCCGCAAGTCTTCGAGGCAACCGTAGAGCGTCTAAAAAAGCCGACGCTTTGAGCTCTGTTTCCTCTTCTTCAGCGACCGGATCAGAGTCCCAAAGAAGGGTTGCCCCAACTCGAACCTCAGCGTGACCATCTTTAATTCTTATTGTTCTTAGCGTCAGCCCAGTATTGAGGCCGCCATCAAATCCGACTTTCCCGATCGCCCCGCCGTACCAAGCGCGCGGGCTTTTTTCGTGTGCCTCAAGGAACATCATCGCAGCGGTCTTGGGTGCACCTGTCACCGTCACAGCCCAGGTGTGCGTTAGGAACGCATCCAGGGCATCAAACTCGGGCCGGAGGCGCCCCTCGACGTGATCCACTGTGTGGATCAGCCTCGAATACATCTCAATTTGACGCCGGCCAATAACTTTGACGGAACCGGGGATACAGATTCGGCTTTTGTCATTGCGATCAACGTCGGTGCACATCGTGAGTTCCGACTCATCTTTCTCCGAATTCAACAGCGCAAGGATCTGTGAAGCATCATCGAGCGGATCTTGGCCTCTAGCGATGGTGCCTGAAATTGGGCACGTCTCAACTCGATCGCCCTCAACGCGAACATACATTTCCGGTGATGCTCCAACTAACCATTCCGACTGACCCAAATTGATGAGGAACCCGTAGGGGGATGGGTTCTGTTCTTTCAAGCGCCGGAACAACTCGGATGGCGGTTCAGGAGACGGTTCGACGAAGGTTTGACTCGAAACCACTTCAAACAAGTCACCCCGTGAGAAGTATTCGCGAGCAACCTCAACGGCTTGCGAGTACTCACCTGGGCGGTGATCACGTTGAGCCTCAAGATTCTCGTCAGGCTGGTATGAGTCTCTGGTCCCACCTCGGCTTAGACCCGTCGTGCTTACGTCGTCGAATCCGAACTCATAGCAACGACGTTCTGCAATTCCACCTTGGTGGTCAACGACAATCAGTTCATCGGGAATGTACAGAACAAGGTCTCGCTGGTCTTCAGGTCGCGCCAACTGCAGCACAATCGGTTCAAATTGAAATGCGAGGTCGTACCCAAATGCCCCGTATAGCCCAAGGTGTTCATCTGGACCAGCGAAAAGGTCGACAATCGCTCGGACTGCTGAAAAGGCAGACGGTTGGCGACTTCTATCCTCTTCTTCAAAACGCTTGGGAGGCCGTTCGACGTTACAAACAACGAAGGTCGCCGTTTCATCAACCACCGAGACTCCGTCTACCTTGCCCAAGGCACGTCCCAACAGCGACAGCAATACCTGCCCGCGTTCATTAAGGGCCTCGAGACGAATCTCTTGATCGTGGCTAGTTACAACCAGGGGCGGATCAACGAAACCCAAATCCCATCGCGTATAACGGCCGGGATACTCATAACTTGAGGAAAGGAGCACTCCTCGCGCTGAGTCGAGCCGATCAACAAGATCTTCAACAGCGATTTCGGGCTCGATGGACGCAATCTCTACGCTGACTTGGATTCCGCCTTTGGTCGTGTAGTCCCAAAGGTTGTGTCCGGAGGAATCAGCCATATCGATCAGAGGTAGAGACCAGTGCTACCCGGCTCCACGCGCGGCGCCGCTATCGCATGGACATCACGTTCGCGCAAAATTAGGAAATCATCGCCGTGCACTTCGACTTCATATCGGTCTTCGGGACTGAATAAGACCTGATCACCTTCCTCCGCGCTACGAACATTTGGTCCAGCTCCTACCACTTCGCCCCATACCAAACGTTTTTGTTGCTGAGCGGTAGCGGGGATCAAAATTCCCCCGCTACTGCGCCGCTCAGCCTCGTCTGTGGGCATCCGAACCAAGATGCGGTCGTGCAGCATCTTGATCGGACGTTTCGGATTTTGGTCGTTGGATTCGTCGCTCGGTTCTGCGGCCACAAAGGCACGGTACCGTCTCTAGTCATGAACGCGGAAGTCGGTTTCCCTCAAAACACCAATTTTACAACCAGCGACGGACTGAAATTGGAGGCAGAATTTCACTTACCGGCAAATATCAAAGCGATCGCCGTGCTGTCCCACCCCCATCCTCTGTACGGCGGTGAAATGCGCAACAACGTTATCCAGTCGCTATTTGAGTCTTTACCCGAAAGCTCCATTGGAACTCTCAGATACAACTTTCGGGGTGCTGGATTATCCGAAGGCATCCACGGCCAAGGAGAATTGGAACGACTTGATGCTGAAGCTGCGTTTACATACGCGGCATCGCTAGCCGACTCAATTCCCATAATTTCCGTCGGGTATTCCTTTGGAGCTGATGTCTCGTTGTCGACGGATCATTCGAACCTCTCCGGCTGGGTTGGTGTTGCTGCACCGCTCGCTTTACTTAAACCCCAACAAATGCCGGCAGGCCACGATCAACGTCCAACCTTGTTACTCGTGCCCGAACACGATCAGTACCGGTCTCCAGACGAAGCCACAACTATCTCTCACCCTTGGGTTTCCACTTCGGTGTCAATCATCGATGGTGGCGATCACTTCCTTATGGGGCGCTCCACGCCAGTAAGCGAAGCAACAACTGCATTCGTGAAAAATATTATTGACGCCTGACGGCACCTTCGTTATTTGTTGAATCGGTGTCGATTAGCCGCGACTCGCCGGTAAGTCCAGGAGGCCACCCACGAAACAGGTGCAACTGTCATCGCGCGCCCCAACAACGCCCAGCCTCCTCCAACGCCCTGGAGGGCTCGCCCGATGGCCTCATGCCCAGCGAGACGTTCGCTTTCATCGATCCACCAGACCGAACGTTTTGCCTCTGCCCGAGAGAGTGCGAGATTTCGCAAATCTTCCTCGACACCTGAACTCATGGGAAAGTCCGCTCTTTTTCTCAGCCAAGCAGCGCATCGGCAACAAAAGTCGCATTCTCCGTCATAGACCAGCACTACCGCCTCCTAAATCAGGGGCACAAGTTACGCGCTCCCAGGCCTGACAATCCTCTTAGGTGAGGGTAAAAACTTCAGCTTGTTCCTCAAATGTGAAAGGCCAAAGGATTCTTTGTCGATTCAGATCGTATACATCTCGATTGACAAGGCACATCTGCCGTGGTGTTTGAAATAACTCCTTAGAGAACTATCTCGCTACCGAGACAGACCTGTACCCTGCCTTCCTAGAGAACAGACCGCTCGTACCCTTTCCCCCCCTGCCCGCTCCGCTGGCGCTGCGACCGGTCCTTAGCAAGGAATACGTGAGTACATCTTTTCTAGAACTCGGTGTGTCCGAGTCGCTGACGCGTGTGTTAGCAAAGTCAGGTATTTATGATCCATTTGAGATACAAACCGCAACAATCCCCGACGCTTTAGCCCGTCGAGATGTCTGCGGGCGTGCTCCAACTGGTTCAGGGAAAACTATTGCGTTTGGCATTCCGCTAATTGCCCACACGATTAGTTCCAAGCCACGAGCCCCGCGTGCGCTCGTCCTCGTACCGACCCGAGAATTGGCTGAGCAAATCGCTAGTGATCTCCGACCCCTGGCACGGGCGAAAAATCTGTGGGTGATGTCCGCTTACGGCGGCACCAACATCAACCGTCAAATCCAGCAACTCGCCAAGGGGGTTGATGTTGTGATCGCTTGCCCTGGGCGACTCCGCGATCTAATCGACCGAAAAGCGTTAACCCTTGGTGATGTAGAGACCGTTGTTGTCGACGAAGCCGACCGCATGGCGGACATGGGCTTTCTCCCCGAAGTCCGCAAACTTCTTGATCTCACTTCCTCACAGAGACAAACACTCTTGTTCTCAGCAACGCTCGACGGAGATGTCGCGACCCTCACTCGCGATTACCAGAACAAACCTGTCCGCCATGAGGTTGGGCCGTCAACACCAGATGTCGGTTCCATGACTCACTTTTTTTGGGAAGTTGATCGTAACGATCGCGTAGAGCAAGCCACCAAAGTCATCCGAAACGCCGGCAAAACCGTGGTGTTCGTCCGGACTCGACACGGGGTCGATCGTGCCACGAAGCAACTGAGACGTAGCGGCGTAGAAGCCGTTGCAATACATGGTGCCCGTTCACAAAGTCAACGTGACCGGTCACTTAAACAATTCACCGACGGTCAGGCATTGGCGCTTGTAGCGACTGACGTCGCAGCACGTGGTCTTCACATTGACGATGTCTCGTGTGTATTGCATTTCGATCCACCTGAAGATCACAAGGCTTACCTACATCGAAGTGGCCGAACGGCCCGTGCCGGCGCCACCGGCGTGGTCGTGTCTTTCGTGGATCGCTCTCAAAAAAAATCGGTGAAGTTGCTGCAAAAGAAGCTCGGCCTTCAGGTTCCATTATCGAAACCTGCCCCCGAGGAACTAACCGACTCTCCCTCACAGCTTCTCCCAACGACGTCTCGCGATCGAAACAACACTTCCCAAAGGTCTCAGAATCAACGATCACAAAAGGGAAAACAGACAAACTCGTCAAATAAGTCACCCGGTCAAAAAAAGAACCGGAAGCCGCAGGGTAAAAAAACCCACAGTGCGACTTCCAAACATCGAAACGGACAACGTACCGGCCCGCCCGGACGCGCTAAGAGCCACAACAAATCGCAGGGCACAAACAAAAGACGATCTCATTCCAACAAGGCCCGCTCTCACCGCTGATCGCAATGTCCTTGGGACTGAGGTACGTCGGCGTACGCGAGTTCTTTCACATACCTAAACCCGATCCGGATCGCGTCCTCTCGTCTCGAATGTGTCAAAAGGCACGGCTTGCCTCAACTCGTCAGGTGACAGTTAACCATTTGAGAAATTGTCATTGATATCCGCGAAACCCGTGGAGTCCAGCCACCACGAATTACCCACGGACCGGAGGTACCCGCACGAGGGGCCCCCAAAATGCGTTCCTAAAATTAACGTGTGATCGTCGCAGTATCGTTCGGCGAAATGCCGGCGCATGCTAATCGCGGCTGGTTTGTCGACGTCAGGTTCACTAGACCAGTGAGGGAATTCGAATTGAATGGGATGGTGACATAGATCACCTGTGATGATCGCGTCCTGCCCTCCGGATGAGATACGTACGCTGTGGTGGCCTGGGGTGTGGCCCGGGGTTGGCTCCAACCAAATAGCGTCATTCAGCTGCATGTCACTTTGGACAAGTTCGGCTAAACCTGCATCAATGCATGGTTGGATGCTGTCCCCTACGACGTCACCATAGATTTGTGGCTCCACACGCCAGTGAGCCCATTCGGTCTCGCCAAACAGATAGCGAGCTTTGGGGAACGTCGGTTGCCAAACGCCGTTACGCAGTTGGGTATTCCACCCCACGTGGTCGACATGAAGGTGCGTGCATATCACCGCTGTAACGTCATCTGGGCCAAATCCCGCTTCGGTCATCTTGTGCATGAAATCTGTGTCGAGATTGCCCAGTGCTGCAAAATTCGGTCGCGTTTTGTCGTTTCCGGCGCAAGTGTCAACAACGATTTTCTCATCACCAATTTCAATACAAAAAGCGTGGAATGAAAGCCGGATTCGACCATTTTCACGGTCGGCGAACGGCCCCAAGATCCAGTCGTGTTCAAGCAGCGCTGCTGAGTTCGCATCGGGTATCACCGCTGACCCCGGCCACATCTGCTCCATTTCTACGACTTTGGTGATTTTGACTTCGCCAATATTCCAGGTCTGCATCTTGTCAATCCCCTCTTTAAGGCTTTCCTGCTGCAGGTTCAATTTCGTTGTAACGACGCCGGACGGTCATCCGCTAACCAAGCCCTTTAGCGAGAGCTCCGCGTGAATCCGTTGATGACAGGCGCAACGGCAAGGCTGCCTGGTACTCCGGAGAGTCGTACCACTCTCTGAAGGCTTCCTCGTCCTCGAATTCGAGAATCACTAACCGTGAACCATGCCACTCCCCTTCGATTGAACGCACGTTGTCATCGACGGCGAGTGCTCGGCCTCGTCCGAGCGAAGATGCTCTAGCGGCTTTCATATAGTTCTCTAGACCAGCCGGGTCTTCGACCTCTTCTTGTACAACAAAATAAACCGACATTTTGCCCCCATTGTCCCCCTGCGTGCCGCAGGTGTCTTCAACACTAGGACGTTTCCGTTAACCGCGTCCGCTGTTAGGAGACGCCACTCAGGAGTTCATATGAGATGCAAATTCTGATGCTTAGGAATCAGTGATTTGCTCTATCGGCGAAACTTGAGCTGTTGAATCGCCACTCCAATACTCGTCTCGAAGAAGCCTTTTGTATAGTTTTCCAGTGGGTAGCCGCGGTAGCTCGTTTCGGAAGTCAACTGATCTTGGGACCTTGAACGCGGCGATGTGCTCGCGGGCATAATCGAGTAATCGCCTCTCAAGATTTTGTGTTCCTTCTGTTCCTTCTATCGGTTGGACTACGGCTTTTACTTCTTCACCGAAATCAGCATTGGGCACTCCGAATACAGCAACGTCAGCTACCTCAGGGTGAAGAATCAAACAGTCTTCAATTTCTTGCGGGTAGATATTGACGCCACCGGAGATAATCATGAACGCCTTACGATCCGTTAGGTAAAGAAACCCATCCTCATCGACCCGTCCCACATCACCCAGAGTTGTCCACAAACGATGGTCGGGATGCTGTGAACTTCGCGTCTTTTCGGGGGCGTTGTGGTACTCGAAAGCTTGATCTTCGCGTTCGAAGTAAATCAGCCCAGATTCGCCGGTTTCAACTTCTACACCGTCGTCGTCGCATATGTGAAGAGTTCCTATTAGCGGCTTCCCCACGGTCCCAGGATGAGCAATCCAGTCTTGTGGACCTACGTAGCAAAAGCCGTTGAGTTCGGTGCCCGCGTAATATTCATGCAAAATCGGTCCCCACCATTCCAACATCTGGTGTTTCACTTCAATCGGGCAGGGTGCCGCGGCATGAACGGCCACCTGATGACTAGATAAGTCATGGCGGTTGCGGTCAGCTTCTGGCAGCTTCAACATACGTGTGAACATCGTCGGAACCCATTGCGAAGCTGTGACTGCGTAGGTCTCTATCGCTTGGAGAGCCTCCAAAGGGTCGAACTTTTCTAACACGACGACCGTTCCACCGACCGATTGAGTTCCGGTGCTAAAAGCCAACGGAGCGGAGTGGTACAACGGCGCCGGGGACAAGTACACCGAATCGGCGTTGATTCCAAATAATGCGCCCACTAGTCCCGCCCCGATCGGGTCCGGATCGGTGATCTGTGAACCGTCGAGTGCTCGTTTAATGCCTTTGGGTTGCCCAGTGGTTCCGGAACTGTAAAGCATTATTGATCCCCGTGGCTGCTCCGGCAGCGGATCCGGCGGGTAGCTTCCAATTGCTGATTCAAAACTTTCATATCCTTCAGCCACCCCATCAAACATGAGACGGATGGGGCAGGCGCCAATATCTGGAAGCATTTCAACGGCAACGTTCTTGACTGCTTGGCTAGCCACAAGCACTTTGGCTTGGCAGTCTCGAACGATGTATGAAGCTTCTTCGGCGGTTAGAAACCGATTTACGGTTGTGAAAAACAAACCGCTGCGGAGGGCACCCCAATAGGCCTCAAAATATCTGATGTGGTTGTCGGCGAAGATAGCGACATGGTCACCGGCGCGTAGGCCAACATCCCACATCAGTTGAGCGAAACGAGCAGACCGATCGTCTAGTTCCTTATAGGAGAGATGCTCTCCCGTGCCAGCCATGATCACAGCTGGATGATCAGGTTTTTCGTTCGCGTAGGTGCCTGGATAGCTCATACGTCGAAGCTAACCGAATTCAGATAGCTATCAATCACTTAGAGGCGGTCTGACGGCTACGCCCGCTTGTAAAAGCGCATGCTTAGCTTCCGACACGGTGTGCTCCCCAAAGTGAAATATTGATGCTGCCAGCAGCGCGTCAGCGCGACCATCGATAGCTCCGTCGATTAGATGTTGGAGTGACCCCACACCACCACTTGCGATCACTGGAACCGTGACTGCGTCTCCAACGGAGCGGGTGAGTTCGAGGTCGTAGCCGCTTCGTGTCCCGTCTCCGTCCATCGAGGTAAGGAGAATTTCACCTGCCCCTCGGCGCACCACTTCTCTTGACCAAGCAACCGCGTCCAGGCCCGTATCTTCGCGGCCTCCTTTAACATAAACGTTCCACGTGTCATCGTTATTTGATTTTGCATCGACAGCGACTACCACGCATTGACTTCCGAAAGCGTCTGCGAGCTCCGTAATCAGCTCAGGCCGCCCAACTGCGGCTGAGTTGACCGACACCTTGTCGGCACCCGCTCGCAGAAGCAATCTTGCGTCGTCTACGGATCGAATTCCTCCACCAATTGTGAAGGGTATGAAAACCTGTTCAGCGGCTCTCTCAGCTAGATCGACGATGGTTGCGCGGTTATCGGAACTTGCGGTTATATCAAGAAAGATAATTTCGTCCGCACCTTGCGCGTCATACTGAGCAGCGAGTTCCACTGGGTCGCCAGCGTCACGTAGCGACACAAAATTTACTCCTTTGACTACCCGACCAGCATCGACGTCAAGGCACGGGATAACTCGCACTGTCTTCATTGATTCGCCGCCGCTTCCACAGCGGCGGAAACTTGGATAACGCCATCGTGGATTGCCTTTCCAACGATTATCCCGCCGAGGCGGCGCCCGGCGACTTCCAACTTCGTCAATTGGCGGATATGGAGGAGGGCTCCAACTCCCCCGCTAGCAATCACATCTAGTGATGTGGCTGATAGAACAGCGCTGAGACCCTCTATGTCAGGTCCGGTCCCCATTCCGTCTCGACTGATTTGCGTCACTACTACCGCTTCAACCCCACCGTTTTCGAAACTGGGGAGCAAGTCAAAGATGCTCTGGCCGCTATCCGTTTCCCAACCTCGGGTCGCTACTCGATCACCTCGAACATCAAGGCCTACGGCGACGCGGTGTCCCATCTCTGTCAATTCTTGGACCAACGCAGGGTTTTCAACGGCTGCCGTCCCCAGGACGCAGCGAGACACACCCACCTGATAGAGCCGCTCCGCAGCTTCGACGCTTCTGACTCCGCCTCCGCTCTGCACTGGAACGTCTACTGCCTCCGCTATGGCGCCTACTGTTGCGAGGTTCTTAGGGTCCCCTGAGCGGGCAGCGTCAAGATCCACCACATGGATCCATCGTGCCCCTGCAGCTTGAAAGGAACGCGCTACTTCGACAGGGTCGTTCTGGTATTGAATCTCGCGGTCGTAGTCCCCTTGGACAAGACGAACGCATTGACCGTCTCGTATGTCGATCGCAGGGTAAAGATCAAAGCTCATGGGCCGGTGAGTTGCTGGAGAAAGTTCTCGGCGAAGGATTGACCCTTTGCGCCTGATTTTTCAGGGTGAAACTGTGTCGCCCACAAGGACCCTTTCCCGACCATGGCTGTAAGGTCAGCCCCGTATTCGCAGGTGGCGATCACTAGTCCAGGATCGGTTTCGACTGCGTAACTGTGGACAAAGTACATCCACGATCGATCCTCTATTCCCTGAAGTAGCGGGCACCCTGGAAGCCTGATGTCGAGTTGGTTCCACTGCATCTGAGGCCTGGCCAGCCCGTCAGGCAAGCGGCGAACCATGCCGGGTAAGACACCCAATCCCTTAATTCCAGGTGCTTCTTCCGATTCTTCAAACAACATCTGCATCCCGACACAAATCCCAAGGAACGGAATGCCTAATTCGATGACTGACCGCGCCGAAGCGTCCAGCTTTGCCGCCCTCAACTCGCGCATACAAGTGCCGAAGTGGCCAACTCCAGGGAGAACGACACCTGCGGCATCAGCAATGAGGCCAGGGTCAGCAGTTAGACGAACATCGGCGCCTGCTCGTTCAAATCCTTTCTGGGCGGATCGTAAATTTCCTATGCCGTAATCCAATACCGCGACAAGTGGCAGGCCATCAGACCCATTCATCTAGTAGCCCTCACAGCACGCCTTTAGTGGAAGGCATGACGTCGTCCACCACGCGAATCGCATCGTAGAGGGCCCTAGCGACACCCTTGAAGCTCGCTTCGATGATGTGGTGAGTGTTTCGGCCGCGTAGCAAGACGATGTGGAGAGTGATTCCCGAAGCCATTGTGAGCCCGCGCCAAAACTCTTCGCACAGTTGAGGGTCGAAAGGTGGCTCCCCCAGGATTTTCTCCCCGGGGGGTTCCACGTCATAGTGCAAGAACGGTCGTCCGGATAAATCGAGGACAACTTCCACTGCTGCTTCGTCCAAGGGAACGGTTATCGCTGCGAAACGGCGGACTCCTTCTTTTTCACCGAGCGCCTCGCCTAATGCTTCCCCGAGAGTTATTCCTACGTCCTCCACAGTGTGGTGTGCATCAATTTCAACGTCGCCATCACACTCGAGACGTAGATCGAAACGAGCGTGTTTCGCCAGTTGCGCCAACATGTGGTCGAAAAATGGCAACGCGGTACTGACCTCAACTTGGCCGCTGCCATCTATGTCTAGAGATAAGTCGATGCGTGTTTCTTTGGTGTTTCGGTGACGGTCCGCTTGTCGTGTCATGCCAACGCCTCCTTGAGGGCTTCGAGGAAAATATTGTTCTCGTTTTCAGTTCCTAAAGTGACTCTCAGACAGTCAGCCAGTCCAGGCCAATTCGAACAATTGCGGATCAACACAGACTGATCCACCAAGCGTTGCCAGACGTAGTCGCCACCCAGAGAGCACGGGGTAGTTCGAAACATAATGAAGTTCGCTTGTGATGGCCATACATCTAGTCCCATGAGGGTCAGAGCCTCAGTAATCCGATCTCGTTCGGCGCCGAGCTTCGCAACCCTCTCTTCCATATCACCATAGAAGCGGAGCGCTACCCGACCGGCGATCTGCTTCACAGAGTCCAGATGGTAGGGAAGGACGACTTTCTCGAATTCGGGCAACATCCATGACGGCGCCACGCAGTACCCCAAACGAGCACCTGCCATGGACCACGTCTTCGAAAAGGTTCGAGTGACGATCAACGAGTCCGCAGCTTCGTCGCCGCGTAATAAATCAAGCGCTGTGAAGTCAGCGAACTGTCCATAGGCCTCATCCACCACCACGACACCATCTGAAATCTTCAGCGCTCCTTCAATAACTTCGAGCCTTTCCGGGGTTCCGGTTGGGTTGTTCGGAGAACAGAAAAAAATGATGTTTGGGTGATCCCGTGCTACAACTTTCTCGACCTCGGACAGGGCAACGCGATACTGAGAATCCCGTGCCCCTTCAATCACTTTGCATTGGGTCGTTCGCGCGATTTGTTGGTACATCGCGTAAGTCGGCTCGAATGTTGCAACCGTTCGACCACTACCCCCGAATGTCAAACAAATAGTCTGGAGAACCTCATTAGATCCGTTAGCAACAAAAACTTGCTGAGGTTCAACTTCATGAATTGCTGCTATGTCCTCGCGGAGGCTTTGGGCTAAACGATCGGGATATCGGTGCCAGTCGACGCGCCGGACCTCGTTCATAAAAGCCGAAACAAATTCTTCTGGTGGAGGAAATGGTGACTCGTTGGTATTGAGGCGAACTTCGACATCAAGCTGAGGTGAGTGGTAGCCCTCCATAGTTCGTAGATCTGATCGGATGGTGGGGTGGGTCATGAGATAACCCCTTGTTCTGCCCAGCGCTCGCGTTCTCTAACCGATGCCGCGTGGGCCCACAGACCTTCTGCTGTAGCCAATCGGTCGACGGAGCCCCGCACAGCATCAAATCCGGGCTTTGATACGTCGATGATATGCATCTGTTTTTGGAAATCGTTAACTGTGAGGGCGCCACTAAATCGAGCAGTTCCTGCCGTCGGTAATACGTGGGACGGCCCAGCTAAGTAATCACCGATTGATGCGGGCCCCCAAATACCCGTGAAGACAGCGCCAGCATTTCTAATTTCGCCGACAAGTTCAGACGCGTTAACGCACATCAACTGAAGATGCTCAGGTGCTATCTCGTTGGCGACCTGAATAGCACTTTCTGGACCGTCTACCAAACAAACATATCCATCTGACTTCAACGTATCTAACGTCTCCGAGCGGCGTGGAGACAGGTTCACGATTTGTTCCACTGCGATCACGACTTCATCGACATATGCCTCATTCCAACTAACAAGCCACGCTCGCCCTCCGGGGCCATGTTCAGCCTGTAGAACAAGGTCAACAGCCGCTGAGCTGCTCGGGCAACTCTCATCCGCTATCACTACGATCTCCGAAGGGCCCGCAAACGCCGAGGCAATTCCGACTGCTCCAGCGACTTCCTGTTTGGCGGTGGCAACCCAAATGTTGCCTGGGCCGGCAATGATGTCGACTGGTGCGATTGATTCAGTTCCATAAGCCATCGCTGCTACAGCTTGCACTCCGCCGATCTTGTACACCTCCGTTATCCCACATAGGTACGCAGCGGCCAGCACAACGTTCTCAATTTCGCCTTTGAGGTTTGGAGGCGTGCACAGCATGAGCTGGTCAACTCCGGCTGCTTGAGCGGGGAGAGCCGTCATCAGAACAGTCGAGGGATATGCAGCGAGTCCCCCTGGGACATACAAACCAGCTCGCTCCACTGGTCGAGGAACGCTAGTTACCGCGATTCCATCTTGGGCTACCACGTGAGGCTGTGGAGCTTCCTCTTCGTGGAAGTGAATGATTCGGTCGTGTGCCACTGTCAAGGCGTTGGCCACTGCAACTTCTAAAGAATCCCATGCTTCTTTCAGATCGTTCTTTTCGATAAGAGGGACTTCTACATCGACTCCATCGAATCGCATCGTGAGTGCCCGAATTGCTGCGTCACCGCTGTCTCTTACTTCCGCGATGATGTCCCGGACCGCGACAACGGGAGCTTCGCCCCCCAGATTCGGTCGGGGGAGACGGTCCGCGAACGGTCCGCTTTCTCCACGAAGGTCGATACGTCGAAGCACAGTCTTGAGGGTACCGGTGACAGAGTGCCGGTTCGAAGCGGATATCGCGTGACCTAAAACTCGACTGTAGGGTTCAGACATGGTTTCCCAGGCTGAATTGTCTTCGCTTCAGACAGCAATTAGAGAATTGGGTGAACGAATAACAGCGGCAGCCGACGAGCTAGTAGGAACCAGCGACGAAGGCGTCGCTATCGATCTCTATGAGGTCGAACGCAGCCTTCGCATGGCGCAACGTCGTATAACCAAAGCAACCGAAGGTTTGGGCTCTTAGATCGGCCCTGCTTTTAACCCCAATCTGAAAGCTTCTCCGCCATTTCGACGATTTTCCGTGCCCGAGTCAGATGTGGAACGTCGACCATCTGTCCCTTAAAACTAAATGCCATCAGACCCTTAGCTTCATTCTCAGCAAATAGTTGTAGAAGTTCTTGCGCTTCCTCGACATCTTCGCCAGACGGAGTGAAAGATTCATTGACTATCTCAATTTGGTTCGGATGGATAGTGATTTTTCCTGTGTAGCCCATGGCTGCAGACGCAAGACACTCGGCACGTAGGCCTTCAGGGTCATTGAAATCAACGAACACTGTGTCCAGCGGCTGCTTTCCCCAGGCGGTGGCTCCGAGCAAGCACATCACCCGCGCATATTCAAATATCGGTAAATAACTTCCGTCAGAGGCCCTATTTCCTCTGGAGCCAATAGCAGCAGACAAATCTTCGGCTCCCCAGGTAAGAGCATCCACTCTTGCATTGGCCGCTAAGTCCCTTATGTTCAGGAGACCTTGGGGCGTTTCGGTTCCGAGGATAAGTAGCTTTACCTGACCTTCAGGATGACCACACGCCATTTCATGCTCACTGATGAGTTCGTGGATACGGGCGACTTCATTTGAATCGTTGACCTTCGGAACGAGGTAGGAGTCAGGTGGATTCCCCATTGTCTCCTCTATGTCGCGTTCGCACCACGGGCTGTCGAGAGGATTTATGCGCACGACTCTTTCTTTTCTTCCGAAGTCGACAGTCTCTAGCCAACTGGCGACAGTGGTTCGAGCTGAGTCTTTGTTTTCGGGAGTTACTGCATCTTCCAGGTCAAGGATGAGGGCGTCAGCAGAAGTATTCAGCGACTTATCGAGCATCTTTTCGTTAGCGCCCGGAACAAAATGGGCTGCCCGACGAATGGTCATATCGAGTCTCCTTTCAAAGACTTAGAAGTCGAAGGCGCTGGGGCAAAAATCATTAAGGACACAGTCTGCGCAATGAGGACTCCGAGCGAAACATACTTGTCTTCCATGAAGAATGAGTCTCAGACTGAATTCACCCCGTTCATACTGAGGGATCATGGGGTTCAAGATCATCTCCACCTTTACTGGATCTTCCTCCTCTGTGATTCCTAGCCGGCGGGCTAATCGCCCAACATGAGTATCGACGGGCAAACCAGGAAGTCCGAACGCGACGGAGCGAATAACGTTCGCTGTTTTTCGACCAACGCCTCCCAATTTCACAAGGTCTGCCAAGTCGGTCGGGACTTCCCCTTCATGGTCCTCTAGCAGCTGATTTGCCATCTTTACTAAGTTCCGGGCTTTACTTTTGTAGAAGCCAGTTGCATGCACTAGATCTTCAAGTTCGCTCGGATGTGCGTGGGCAAGTGCGACCGGGTCGGGGTACCGGTCAAAAACGGCGGGGGTTGTTTTATTCACCCGAACATCAGTGCACTGCGCAGACAAAATGGTCGCCACTAGCAGTTCGAACGGGCTCTCATGGTTGAGTTCACACACTGCCTCATATTCCGCTTGTAAGCGCTGATGGGCCGAACGCGCTCTCCCCTGCGGTGATCGAGGCTTCCCCATTACGCTTGTTTACCTCATGCAACCACCTTCGGGCGATACCTTCGATGACGTGAGCGGAATCACCAACGAGGAACCAGTTATAAAGATTGGCGAAGACCGAGACGGCCCGGTACTTGAACTCGACGCCACCGAGTGGAGCGTTGATGCGCTGGCGATGGCTCTCCGCACCAATTTGGAACAATGGCCGCAAGGGGCTTCGATCTGGATAGACCACCCGTCTGGCGAAACCGACGATTTATTGACGCGTCTCGGATTTGAAATTCAACGTGATCTCTTTCGAATGGAACGGTCACTTCCGATGGAACAACGGACGGACATCGAAACTCGATCTTTCGTGGTGGATCAAGATGAGGAGGAATGGTGCCAGGTAAATAACCGGGCCTTTGCTTGGCATCGCGAACAGAGCGGGTGGACACCAGAGCTTGTTAGAGAGCGCCAAGCAGAGTCTTGGTTTGACCCAGACGGCTTTCTCATTCACCACCGCGAGGGCCGAATAGCAGCTTTTTGTTGGACAAAGATCCACGAGAGCGAGACGCCACCAATCGGCGAGGTCTACGTGATCGCCGTCGATCCAGATTTCCACGGCCTCGGCCTCGGCCGAGCCTTAACCCTCGCCGGCTACCAACATCTCGGGGACAGCGGGATCACACGGGCCATGCTTTACGTAGATGCGGACAATACCCCAGCGGTCACTCTGTACCGAGACATCGGACTAGAGGTAGAGGTAGTTCGGCGCCTGCATCAGAAATAGTCCGCAATGAATCAAGACGCACCAAAAACCCAAACCCATCTCAAGGAGAAAGGTCGATACACGACGTTCTCAAGTGCGTTGAAACTGGTGTGTTGAACACGATGAGTAAATCGAATCGAAATTCGATGGACTCTTCGTATCGACCGCTAACAAAACGCGCCAAGTGCTAATCGATCTGTTAGCTCGTAGAGATTTCGCTGAAGGTAACTTCAGCTGCGGACAACCCTGCCTGCCAGCGCTCCCTTGTGTTCACCGTTTTCCATAAACACTTCGCCGTTAACGAGCGTTAAGTCATACCCAGATGCTTTTTGGACATATCGACCGGCACCATTCGGGAAGTCATAAACAAACTCGGGTGCATGTAGCGCTAGATTTTCGAAATCAATGACGTTTACGTCAGCGTATGAACCTTCTCGTAGCGTCCCGCGGTCTTTGAATCCGAAGAGATCTGCTCCCTCAGAAGTCAACATTTTGATTGCCTCTTCTACGTTCCAAGTTTTGCTATCACGCGTCCATCTCGTCAGGAAATAGGTTGATTGACTCGCATCTTGTATCTGGCCCACGTGTGCGCCTGCATCTCCGATGCCAAGGACTACGTCAGGATGCTTCAACTTTGATTGAATCGCGTCAAAATCAAAGTTTAAGAATGGATAATTCCATAGGCCGCGTCCTTCAGTCTCCAGAGCCATATCGATGAAAGCTTCGGCTGGAGAAACACCTCGCACCGCAGCATGTGCTTCCAATGTCTCCGACTCGTCAGCCTCGTACACGACCCGGCTGCTGTCTAACCGATAAATCCCGGAAAGGTCGAGCTTCGAAGGGGTCTGTGCTGCGTCAGACACAAGTTGTGCTTTGAAGGAATTATCGCCAAGTTTTTTAAGCTTCTCCTGCCAAGACAGGCCCCGCATTGCCCTCCAGGCCTGAGAACAGTTGTCAAATGGTGTTCTGTTCGCTACGCCAAACAACACACCAATTCCTCGGCTAGTTGTTTGCGGGTAGATCAATGCGCCTTCGTCATTCGCGCGTTCGACTAGTTCCAACCAGTACTCCCAGGCAGTCGGGTCCGATCTATTCTGCACAAACCCAAATGTGACTGGTCTACCTGTCCTTATCGAAAGCTCTTTCATCCACTTAACTTCTCGGTCTATGACTGAACGATCTGCGACGCCCACCATCCCATGTGACTTTCGATCGTTGTCTACTGCTGCCTCGAAGATTCCCTTGCCTAACCGGCCCATGACTTCACCAATAGCAAGTAACTCTTCGGGGTGGGCCCACGTTCCGGGCACTTCTCGCCCATCAGGCGTCTGATGTAGGTACGTTCTGGATGTCGAAAATCCTAGAGCCCCGCCTTCCATGCTCTCTTCAACTAGATCGCACATGCGTGCAATATCTTCCGCATTCGCGTGATGATCATCAATGGCACGATCACCCATCGCCATGAGTCGAACGGAGCAATGCCCGACCATTCCACCGACATTTAGACCCTTTGGCATGCGCTCATAGGAATCAAGATATTCGCCAAAAGTACGCCAATCCCATGGCAGACCCTCCAATATTGCCTGAGCTGGGATATCTTCAACCGACTCCATTACTTCGGCTAAAAAGCTGCGATCTTCGGGTTTACACGGTGCAAAAGTAACGCCACAGTTACCCATTACCGCTGAGGTAACACCGTGCCAACAAGACACGGTTCCGATCGGATCCCATGCAAGCTGCGCGTCAAGATGTGTGTGGATGTCAACAAATCCGGGGGTGACAAGACGGCCAGATGCGTCGAACACTTGCGAGGCTTCACCGGAGCATTCGCCTACTTCTACGACCCGATCCCCAACAATGCCAACGTTCGCGACACGGCTTTTTGTCCCGCTCCCGTCGACCACAGTCCCGTTTTTGATAATTACGTCATACATGATCCACTTCCCCCAGCATTCACTTGCAGACATAGTAGAAGGTCAACTGGCAGACCCGCTCGCTTGACTCAGGAGCTAGCTGTAAGCGAAGGAGTTAAGTGCCTCGGGTGTCTCGGTCACGCGGAGCGAAGAGCATTATGGGTTCGAGTGGCACAGCAAGCTGAAGCTCAATACGAGCCACCCCACAAACCCACTGAATGGATGCGAGACCTTCTGAGTGAAGGTCAGTGACTGATATGGGTGACCGCAGATATCAACCACTCAAAACTGCACTACTGATCCGAGCCACACACCAACAAAGTGAATTGTCATCGCCGCTGTGCTCGCAATACCTACGTGTCGCAAAACCCCTCGAGAAATGGAACGTCCTGTAGCTACGGCCAAGGTTGCCCCAATCGTTGCAGCACCAGTAACGCCGGCGGCCACGGACACCCAAATAACCCCGCCTGCAGAGGAGAAAAACCAAGGAACCAGAGGTACCAATGCCCCTATAGCAAACGCAACAAAAGACCACAGCGCGGCAATCCCTGGCGAGGCCAAATTATTGGGGCTGACTCCGAGTTCTTCTCGTGCATGAACTTCTAAGGCCACATCTGGATTTTGCATTACTAACTGGGCCATTTCTTTGGCCTGTTCTGGTGACATTCCCCTTTCGACATATACCTCTGCTAACTCTTCAGTTTCTTCTTCTGGATCATCAGCCAACGCTTGTCGTTCTTTTTCTAATTCACCGGTTACCAGATCGTTTTGAGCGCGAACAGATACGTATTCGCCAGCTGCCATCGAGATCGCACCGGCAAGGAGCGCTGCTACCCCAGCTGTGCGCACCATTCCCGCGGATGCGTCGGCTCCCGCAAGGCCGACTATCAAAAGCACATTAGATACCAAACCATCCGAGGCCCCAAAGACTGCCGCCCGAACTCCGCTTCCGTGCACATCTCGATGATGATCGTCATAGCGGTGAGTAGTCACGCATTTGAAGGTACTCGCCGTACCATTAAAGGGTGGTGACCACCCGCTATGACTTGTCCCGTTCAGAGCTCGCAGAATTGCTGGAAGGCGAGCCCAATTACCGAGTCGATCAGGTGTGGGACGGACTACACGCGCAACATCGCGAGCCCGCTGAATTAACTAACGTGCCCAAAGCTCTTCGTAACACAATTGAGGAACTGCTCCCGTCAGCACTTACGCCGGTTAGGGAAGTAAAGGCCGACAACGACAAGACCATCAAACAGCTTTGGCAACTGACTGATGGGCATTTAGTCGAGTCAGTTCTTATGCACTATCGAGACCGCTCAACAGTCTGTGTATCTTCGCAGGCTGGCTGCGCAATGGGTTGCAGCTTCTGCGCAACGGGGCAAGTGGGCTTTGACCGTCATTTAACAATCGGCGAAATCGTCGAGCAGGTTGTTCGAGCTGCTCAACGTTCAGGTGAGCGACGCGTCAGCAACGTCGTGTTCATGGGCATGGGAGAACCACTCGCCAACTTCGATCAAGTCTGGCCCGCAGTCGAACGCATACACGATGACCTCGGAATTGGTGCTCGAAGGATCACCCTTTCGACAGTGGGCGTGGTACCCGGAATCGAACGACTGACTCAACAAGCTTTACCTGTCAGCCTCGCTGTTTCCCTTCATTCCGCGAATGACAAAACCCGCAACCGTATTGCACCTATCAACCGCACCTACCCGTTGCGAAAGCTCGCAGAAGCGCTTCACTCTTACAGAAGGGCGAAAAACCGGCGGCTTAGTTTCGAATGGGCAATGATGGCTGGGGTCAATGACAACGAAAATGCAGCGCGGGAGTTAGCGGCATTCGCTCGTCCGTTTAATGCCCATGTCAATTTAATTCCTCTCAATCCGACTCCCGGCTATTCGACACCAGCGACAGATCCCGAATCGATCATTTGGTTTCAAGATTTACTTGATTCTCTTGGTGTCAACGCCACTATTCGCACTAATCGGGGAACAGAGATCGACGCCGCATGTGGACAATTGCGCGCTGAACAACAAGTAACGCTCCGAGGAAAGTCGCAACGTCGAAAGACATAGGGATCTGACCCAGCCTCTGCCACACTGGCAAAGTGAATAATTTTCGCTGGTTAAATCCCACTCAACCGCAGACGCTCCACAGCGCAGTCATGCTCGCCTATTTTCGTGCGGTCAGCATTGTCTTGTTCGGCAGTGTTTATTACCGCCAACTGGCCTACGACGTTCTCGGGCTCTTCGCATCAAGAATCTTTCCCCTTATATTGCTGGCGGCTTTGGTTGGAGGAGGCCTTGGCATCGCCAACGAAAAAAAATGGGGTTTCAGACTGGCGGTTTCAGCAGCGCTTTATTCAGTAGTCGCAACCTTGTGGATCGGAATTCGGTACGACGTCGAGTTACTCGGTTTTCTATTGCGGCTCATGTTCGACTTGGTTTTAGTCGTCTTGCTTCTACACCCTCAAAGCAAGGAATACCGGCGAATCTGGTTCGGGTGAGTAATAGCTCTAAACTTTGAGACATGACCACCCACATAGACGGAATTGATGACCTGGAAAGTCGCGTCGGCCAACACCTCGGCTACAGCGATTGGCACACGATCACCCCCGAGCAAGTTCAGAAATTCGCTGAAGCCACTGGTGACTTCCAATGGATCCACCTCGACGAAGAACGCGCAAAATCTGGGCCGTTCGGAACCACTATCGCTCACGGGTATTTGACGCTTTCCCTTGCCCCCATGTGCATGGCAGAAGCGTTCACCATCGCCGGCGACGTAAAAATGGGTGTCAACTACGGAGCCAACAAACTCCGCTTCACTGCTCCCGTTCCAGTGGGTTCGAACGTGCGTCTGGGTGCCGAACTCAAAGAGGTGTCCCGCTTTGACGGCGGGGCGCAATACACCGCAGAGTTGGTTTTCGAAATCGAAGGCTCTGAGAGGCCCGCATGCGTAGCTGAATGCATATATCGGGCATATACCTGAGCGCCGTCTACTCCAATTTTAAATTGTGCCTCAAGACAAAGATCTCCCTCAAGGCGAAGACAAGGCCATCATTGTTGAGCGAATGTTTGATCAAATCGCTCCCAGATACGACTTAGTCAACAGGTTGATGACGTTTCGCATGGACGTCGGGTGGCGACGCAGAACAGTGCGAGACCTTGCGCTAACGCCCGGATCGACGGTGCTTGATCTCGCATGCGGAACCGGCGACTTTTGCAACGATCTCCTGCGGTTCGAATTAAATCCGATTGGTATGGATTTCAGCGCTGGCATGTTGGCCGCAGCGGGGACAGACGCTCCCTTGGTGAGGGCTGATGCCCTCCAATTGCCTGTCCCAAGCGCACATGTCGACGGAGTCACTTGCGGGTTCGCGTTGAGGAACTTCAAAGACCTGACTGCTTTCTTTCATGAAGTCTCCAGAGTGGTTCGACCCGGCGGACGCATCGGTTTACTCGATGTGGGGCAACCATCTAATCCTTTTTTGCGTTGGGGCCACAGCGTGTATTTTGGAACGGTAGTTCCAAAAATCGGGGCGCTGCTATCAGACCCAAGCGCTTACCGATATCTCCCAAAGTCGGTCGATTACCTGCCACCTAGCGAAGAGATCTTGGCCGAGCTTCAAAAAGTGGGTTTCACGGACGCAATAAGGGTTCCTCTGAGTGGCGGAATCACGCAACTTTTTTTAGGGACCCAAGTAACGCACAATTAGCTGCCCATTGCTAAGCCGACCACCAGCAGCAGGCCATAAATCATTTCCAGCCTTCCCGTAGCACCTAGTACCGGTATTAGCGCCTGCCCTTCAGCTCCCTGGACAACTGATCTCATTGGTTTGAATGCCATCGGGACGGCCAACAATGCCAGCAGAGCCCATGGTCTCACCAAACTCAGGTATGGCAGACAGAGGAACGCCATCGCAACGATCGCTACGTAAAGCACTCTTGTGGGCCGATCCCCTATTCGGACTGCAAGCGTGTATTTGCCAGCGATCTTGTCGCCCGGGAGATCCCGAAGGTTGTTAGTGATTAGTAAGGCGACGGTCAACAGACCAACCGGAATCGAAGCCCCGATTGCCAAGGCCGTAAGACGTTCATCTTGCAAGTATGTGCTTCCGGCAGATGCAACTAGTCCGAAAAAAACAAAGACAAAAATTTCGCCCCAACCTCTGTAGCCATATGGCTTCGGCCCGCCGGTGTAACACCACGCCGCACCTATAGATAAAGCTCCCACCAAGAGCAACCACATGGTGGTCACCAACGAGAGATAAATTCCTGGGATAGCCGCAAGCGCAAAAGCCCCTAACGCAGCTCGCTTAACAGCCCCAGGAGACGCTATTGCAGATGCAACCAACCGCATGGGGCCTATTCGACGGTCGTCTGTGCCCCGGATTCCGTCGCTGTAGTCATTGGCGTAGTTAACGCCCACCTGAAGAGACAACGCAACTAACAGCGCCAAGATTGCACGCAAGATATCCAGACCACTCTCAGCGGCAGCCGTCCCGACTGCCACCGGCACTATCGCCGCTGGCCATGTCCTAGGTCGTGCTCCGGCAAGCCAATCCCGTGATGACGTCATTCCGTTGGCTCGGGTTTAAAGGCCACGAGCCCTCCCCCATCCATCGCAATTGTTTGGCCCGTTACCCAGCTACCCAATGGAGAGACCAACCACAGGGCACAACCCGCAATGTCTTCTACTTCCCCTAAACGACCCAGGGGATAGGTGCCAGCTACGGCATCGCCCCTCTCGCCATCCCAAAGAATTCGGGCGAAATCTGTTTTTATCAATCCAGGAGCAATGCAGTTGACTCTCACCTTGGGTCCGAGCTCGGCAGCCAGTTGTTCAGTCAAATGAATGACGCCAGCTTTTGCCACGCCATACGCACCTAAGAGGGGATTAGTCGAAAGACCCCCGACTGAACTTATGTTAATTACGGAACTACCGCCGGGCCCGTCTTTCATGTATCTGTGCCAAGCCAACTGAGTCAGAATTAGTGGCGCGGTCATGTTGACCTGAATTGTCTTATCCCAACGAGCGAGGTCGATGTCAATCGTTGGCCCGGCGTAAGGGTTTGCTCCAGCATTATTGACAAGAATGTCGATAGCACCGAATACCTCAAGGGTGTGATCGACGAGCGCTTCCGCTTGGTCGGAATACCCAACATTGGAAGCTACCCATTCGCAGTTTGTTCCAATCGCCATGCTGGCCTCTTCGCAGGCTTCTGCGCTCCGTGAAGCAATCATTACCTTTGCGCCTGCGTCGGCAAACGCGGCAGCAATACCTCGACCAATACCTCTCGACCCGCCAGTGACAAGTGCGACCTTTCCCTCAAGTCTCAAATCCATGAAGCGAACGATAGAAGACGCGGCCTAGCTTGCCCTGTTCGTCCTAGGATTCATTTATGAAGTTCGGATACTTAACAGGGAATCACGCCGGCGGGATACTCCCCGGCCATTTAGCAAGAGAACTCGAGTCACGCGGTTTCGATTCCGTGTGGTTTCCAGAACACAGCCATATTCCAGTGGAACGGCGGAGCACCTACCCCAACGGAGGTCAACTCCCGGAAACCTATTTCCACATGATGGACCCATGGGTTTCCATTTCTGCAGCAGCTTCTGAAACTACGACACTGACTTTAGGAACAGGTATTTGCCTTCTTCTCGAACATGATCTTCTAGATCTTGCATGCACCGTTGCCACAGCCGATGTCCTCTCGGAAGGAAGAGTTGTCATGGGCATTGGCGTTGGGTGGAATGAAGAGGAACTTGAGAACCATCGACCTGACTTGCCGTTTCGTAAACGGTATTCAGCGATGCGCGAACGCGTCGAGGCTCTCCGCGTTGCCTGGCGAGAGGATGAAGCAAGTTTCCAAGGCACTTGGGATCGCTACTCCCCTTCCTGGGTATTTCCAAAACCTGTATCGGGAACGGTGCCAATCGCTCTCGGGAATGCAGGCCCACTCGGCATCCAACACGCAGCTGAGTACGCAGATGAGTGGGCGCCCATAGACGTAGGAATAATGAATGTCGATGGAAAGCCAGATGTATTGGGGGGAATTAAACGATTCCGCGGGTTAGCCGACGAAGCCGGACGCGACGGTTCCTCAATTCCTATCAGCCTTTACATATGGGGACGTCCTCGGCAGGAGCGACTTGAAGACTACGCCGAGGCCGGTGTCACTCAATTCGTTTTCACACCTGTGAACTTCGACTTGCCACCGGCGGATGACACGCTCCGCTATCTCGATGAACTAGCCCCGACCTTAGAAGCGTTTGCTTCTTAATATTTGGAAGCCTTGGAGATCACCGAACACCGCCAACGAAAGCAGTCTCCTCCGACATCTAGGCGATCCAATAACTCCAATCGCAATTCTGGGCCTGTGACGCTCACAACGCCTTCCCACAAGCCCCGTAATCCATCCATCCAATCGGGCAGACTCTCCGCCTCTAAGCCATTCATTAGTTTCCAGGTGGTTTGCGTGATTTCATTTTCGCGGATGGAAACTTCATCTCCTTGGGCCCGAAACAAGGCTCCGAGAACTTCGGTGGGATTCTCCAGTCCGAGGGTCGTCCGTATTGGTTCTGAATACTGCATCCCGATCCGCCGGCCGGTGCGGTAGAGGACGCCTTGGGCAACTAAAGGACCTAGTTGCTCACACATCACCGGAACAATATTTCTGATGTAATCCATCGCGTAATTACGAGCCGCTTTGTTTAGCCGCTCGCTCGGCCATTGCTGGCTATCAAGTTTTGGTAGAGCCCCATAATCAATCGCTGGACAGCTTTCACCGAACCGAAATCTGAGCCTTTCGTCAGGTTCAAGGATCCGGTCTTCCTCTATGTAATAGCCCTCGAGCCCAGGTGCGCCATCCATCGTCTGTCCAGTGCACACAAACCCCAAACGCGGATTACCCAGTAACACTCCACTGTTCGCGTGCCAGCCCCACAGCATTGCTCTCGCCACTTGGGTCGGAATAGCGGCAATGGCCGTTCCATCGAAAATCCAACGCGGGGGAAGATACCGAATCCAGGCTTTGGTGTCGGATTCCGCAATATATGCCACCGAAACCCCTCCGACGTGGTTAGAGAGGAAGTGATATTTCGCGCATGCGACGGCATCCGGTTCACCAGCGAGGCCTAACTTTTCCAAACCAGGCAAGAAACGTTCTCCTTGCTGACGGCGGAACAGTCCCTTCATCACATCAGCAGTTCTACCTTCACCAAGTTCAACCACCATCGCGAGTATTAGACCGGTGAGGTACCGATGGAATAACTCGCTGACTGCACCAATACCGAACTCTTCGTCTTCAGAGGATCGGTTCAACTGCACGTCTTCTTGCTTTCGAATACTTCACCAGCCGCCACGATGGATAACGCTATCGGTCGCCCCCTCCAGTGGTCGTCGTTCGTTATTTGCCGAACGTCCCGCTTCCTCAGTATCTGGATCGGGCCATCCCAGGGCGACTGCTCCTACAGGCACGCGATCGTTTGGAACTCCTAAAGCGTTCGCGACAGCTTCCGCGTGTTCAAAGATCCCAAAGAAGAGCACCCCAAGCCCCTCATCGATTGCCGCAAACTGTAGGGCCATCGCTGCGAAAGATCCGTCTACTAGCCAATAAGGCGTAGCCCAAGCGTCAAGACCTTCACCCAACCCTGTATTGATTTTGTCTGGACGGCTATAGCGGCGAAGATATGCCTGCGGGTCCGCCCATACAGTGATGACGACTGGTGCCGTTAGCAGACCTTGCCACCGAAAGTTTTCTCTACGTTCCCCTGGCAGCGTCACATCCCAATAGCGAGCAGTTTGCGGTCCTTCAAGGACGACAAAGTCGTAACCCTGACTGTTTCCTGCCGATGGCACACGACGAGCCCGGTCCAAGACCCGATCTAGAACGCCTCTAGGCACAGGCTCAGCAAGAAAAGCTCTGGTCATTCGGCGCCTACGAATTAGGTCTGCGAAGTCCACAAGTTACCCGCCCGCAGAGTCAGAGCAACTTGGCGAGCTTCTCGCGGGTCGCCCACCCAAAGGCCACTAGCGCATCGCCCTTTGACTGATCATGCCCTTCGAAAAGAGCTGCTACCGCCGGGTTAATGGTTTCAGGTTTCGACGAACTGTGATTCAGAACCAACGACGGGGCACCTTCACCGTAGACACGGAACTCTTTTGCTTTGTATTCGCCGCGCACATCGAAACGTTTCGCCAGCCGGCGTCCCCACGCTCGATCTTCACCATTGGCTTCATAGCCCGGACGAGGCACAACGCGACTGAGTGGTTTGTAAGCGTCGAAAGCTGCGGGGTCGGCGATTTGTGCCGCTACCAGGACGTCCTCGTCTGGAAACGCGAGCACTGCGCGTCGCATCTGATCGGTGATCATTCCTTTTAATGCGCTCTCGCGACGACTTGTGCGTCGTACCGCGGCGAGACCAATTAGCACTGTTGGATCGCCACCGACGCGCTCAAGGGTGCAAAACCCGTAAGCGGCGAGTCTGCTTCCGTCTCGCACTTGGGTCACTAGCACCCAAGCGTCACGCTGCTTAGATAACTCCCCCACGTCAAAGATGACGGGTTCATCATCAATAAGATCCGCCATCTCTTCAATTTCGGCATCGCTCAATGCCGTGCAGTCTTTGGTCTCGACCGTCAGAGCCATCAGGGAGTTCCCTCCATCAGTGCGCGTCGTCGACGCATTAGTCCAGCCGATGAACGGGAATTGCGCAAAACGAAGGTGTTCTTCATAGGTAAACACCGCCTGGTCGTGAGTCTTTCTCACCGATATCTGAGCTACCTCCGCTGCCCACTCCCGGAGGCAACGCGCCTTGTCGCATCTCCATCAGTTGACGCTGAGCCATCATTTGTTGGGCTGCTACGGCTGCTTGAATGCCATGAAATAATCCTTCTAGCCATCCGACTAGTTGCGCCTGAGCTACGCGTAGTTCGGCTTCAGAAGGAGCCTCGGAACTGAAAGGCAGCGCTAATCGTGCTAGTTCGTCTCGAAGCTCAGGCGCAAGAGATTCCGACAACTCAGCTACCGATTGTTCGTAGATTTCTCTCATACGATCGCGACTTGCTTCATCAAGCTCGACTTCGCGCACCTCATCAAGCAATGTCCTGATCATCGAACCAATACGCATGACTTTGGCTGGTTCCGAAATGGCGGGCTGTTCTTCATCGCCTGGAGAGGCGGAACTTGGTTCAATTAACTCAACATCGTCATCAAGCGCCTCGTGCGGAGATTCGAGGGGCGAGACCGGGTCCTGCTCAACCATGAAGCGATTCTACCGGCGGGGCCTCGCGTCGCATCCTGAAATCAGGGAGAGAACCTCAAAAACGGTACAAACATTTCTTCTTGGGTTAATGACCCATGCCGCCCGATTAACGTCGGAGAATCAGGAAGTCGAGGGTCAAGGAGAGCTACTGGCTCTCTCGCCACCAAAGCGACGTCACCTAATCTGGCTCTGGCTTCAGGAGTAACAAGCGGACCAAACCATCGCTCATCAAGAACCTGTTCGATGCCCGCAACCCATGCAACATCTGAATGAACTTGGGAAGCTTCGATAAGTCCTTGAGTCGATCCGTCTTTTGCATGAAGCCACAGGAACCTAGCTTCGCCCGAGGTGCTAGCGGTTCTGTTTACCAAATCGACATCAAGGTCAATGAGATTATTTCCGACCTCCACCATTCCATGGTCAGCCGTAACCATCAATGTCACATCATCTGGGAGTTCATCGATTATGCGGGCCACCATGGCGTCGATGAAACGCAGTTCATCCAAATAATGTCGTTGGAGTCCGTGGACATGAGCAATTTTGTCAAGACCGTCGTAGTAGGCGTAGACAAAAGGAGCGCCCTGATCTACCTGTTCAACAATTTCGGTCACCAGGGTTGCTGGTGACCACCACCCGCAAAATTTGCCATTTCGTAGATGTGCTTGAGTAAACCCGGTGACCTGGAACTCTGCTCTCGTCACCACCGGAGGCCGGGCACCGAGAAAAGGTTCAACTGGCTGAAAATCAATCGGCGAAATGTCGAATGTGGCTGTCTTAGAACCAATGGTCCAACGTAAGCAGTTGAGTAGGCCAGGTGGTGTTCGAACCTTGTACCCAACGACTCCGTGCTCTCCGGGGGCGACCCCGGTAGTAAGCGAAGTCAAAGCTGTAGCTGTGGTGCTGGGAGCCACCGTCGTGATGGCCGTAGAGAGCGCTGAATTAAGGCACGGAACGATATCCCTGTTGCGTTCAAATTGGCTCCATCCCAAGCCATCTATAACAAGTAACACGACACGACCCGAGTCGAACACTTCATCTGGGACTAATTCGTTAGCGTGTCCCATAACGATCGCTGGCACAATTGACGAAATGGTTGATCCCGAATGGGAGGGAATGATCATCTCGGAATTTGTGCCCACAGTGGCACCTTAGGGCCCGGTATCTACATGCACTTACCGCCATCGAAAATTGCCGAGGAATCCCACAAACTTGAGGGTTCTCGGTGCCAGTTGAGCGCCGAATACCGTTAACCCAATTAATTGGATCGCCGAAATACCTCGACCGCACCTGCAAAATCACTTGGGGGCTCCGAGGAAAGCTCCATAAGGTCACCCGTCGCCGGATGAAGAAAAGACACTTCAGCAGCGTGAAGTAATGGGCGCCCTATGTCGAATGGGTCGGGCTTCCCATAAGTGCGGTCGCCCAGTACGGGCAACCCAATTGCCTTCAAATGGACCCTGATCTGATGGGTTCGACCGGTGTCCAGTGTGCATCGGAGAAGCGACGCAAGCATCGGTTGATGCCAGGTTTCCTGAACTTCATAATGCGTGCGGGCCTCGCGGCCATCCTCAGTAACTGTCATTTTTGTTCTCGACCGGCGACTCCTACCAATCGGTGCATCAACAGTGCCAGTAGCCGCTTCGGGGCAGCCGGCGACAATGGTCAAATAGCTGCGGTGCATAGACCTTTTGGCTAATTCTTCACTCAAGTAAGAAAGCGCTTCATTTGTGCGCGCGCAGACCAATAAGCCGCTCGTGTCGCGATCCAAGCGGTGAACTATCCCCGGACGTTCTGGCGGACCTACATCCACCATTTCTGGAAATCGCGCTAACAATCCGTGAGCCAAAGTCGATGATGTAGTGCCCGCCCCGGGATGAACAACTAAACCCACCGGTTTATTGATTACGGCCACCGAGTCATCGACGTAAACCACTTCAAAATCCACTTCAGGGTCCGGGACAAGGCGTTTATCGACAGATTCTCGCGCGGGGACCTCGACTTCGATCCAATCTCCTTCGACGACGCGTTGCGACCCAACGACAACCACTTCATCATTGCGGGTCAATTTCCCTTCAGCGATCAGCGACGTCACCATGCTTCGGCTTAGCCCGGTCATTAAGGAGGCGACGCGATCCACGCGTTCGGCGTCTAAAGCAGCCGGAATCTGCTCACGCATTACGTTGTTCCCTGCGTTGTTCAGCCCACATGCTCGCACTCAACATCACTACCCCGGAAACAATTGCTACATCCGCGAGGTTAAAGACCGGCCAAAATCGAAAGTCAATAAAATCCACCACTGCGCCGCGTCCCCATCGCGGAACCCGAAAAAGCCGGTCAGCTAAATTGCCGCATGCGCCTCCAAGTACCAAGCCCAGTGCAAAAGTACCTAGACGTGACGAGAATTTCGTTCGCATCCTCCAAAGCACAACAACTACGCCTGCTGCCAAAAGCCCGAGCAACGGTCCTAGACCCTTACCGGCGCTGAACGCGAATCCCGTGTTCGTTGTCAAATGCAAGCGCAGCTTCCACACGATCTCAATGGACTCGCTGTCAAGCGCGGAAGCAGCCCAAGCCTTAGTAATTTGATCAAAAGCGAATGTTGCGAAGCCTGTAAGTGCTATCGAACGGGCGCTAAGCGCTTTGGTAAACATCGGCACAAGCTCAGCGCCACGACATGCCGGTGGCTTTCTCCTCAACACGCATGTCGGCATGTGGAAGCGCTTCTAGGCGTTCCTTGGGAATCGGAAGCCCCGAAGCGACGCAAATGCCGTATGTATCATTTTTGATTCGCTCAAGCGCACGGTCAATATCTTGGATAGCCGCCCTCGCTTGTGCAGACAACTGGAGATCTCGATCGCGTTCTACCGCTATCGAATCTCCTTCACCGGACTCTTCGTCGAACTGGACATCACCGGGCTCGCGGTCTCGTGCGAGCTGATCAGCCTCGGCTTCGAGAAATTCTGCATGTTGGGTGTATCGACCGCGTTCCGCTAGGAGCGCCTCCCGCTGTTTTTTTAACCAGGGTGCTTTGAATCGAGCTTTTGCCGACACCTTTTTTGCAGATGTCTTCTTCACAGGGCTTTTCTTTGCCACCGCTTTCTTCTTCACAGGGCTTTTCTTTGCCACCGCTTTCTTCTTCACAGGGCTTTTCTTTCCCACCGCTTTCTTCTTCACAGGGCTTTTCTTTGCCACCGCTTTCTTCTTCACAGGGCTTTTCTTTGCCACCGCTTTCTTCTTCACAGGGCTTTTCTTTGCCACCGCTTTCTTCTTCACAGGGCTTTTCCTACCAACGGGCTTCTTTGTGGCCATAACTCCCCTCCCGACAACTCGGGTTCGAAAAGGTGCCGCATCATAGCTCCGTGATTCCTCGTCTCCACGTACTAAAGCAACAGACTTTAAAGAAAGGCCTTCTGAACTGGAAGCGATAACGTGCATGGTCGCATGCCCTCTCACGACGAACAATGACCGCTTCAAACGACAGTCATTACCCTAAAGTGCCGAACCGGCCAGATTTTCCTGCGATTGAGCGCAACGTCCTCCAACGTTGGGTAGCGCAGAAAACATTTGAAGATTCAATCGAATCGCGGCCAAAAGACAACGAGTTTGTCTTTTACGACGGACCGCCTTTCGCCAACGGACTGCCACACCACGGGCACCTACTCACCGGATACGTCAAGGACGTCGTCCCTCGGTATCAAACAATGCGTGGCAAGCGCGTGGACCGCCGGTTTGGTTGGGACTGCCACGGCTTACCTGCTGAAATGGAAACCGAACAGGAGCTGGGCGTAAGTGGACGCGCCGCAATCACCGAGTACGGAATCGAGAATTTTAACGCTAGTTGCAAAGAGTCTGTGCTCCGATACACCTCTGAGTGGCAAGAGACGGTAACTAGGCAAGCTCGCTGGGTTGATTTCGATAACGACTACAAGACCATGGATCTGTCCTATATGGAATCCGTGATGTGGGCTTTCAAGCAGTTGTGGGAGCGTGGGCTCATCTACCAAGCCTTCCGGGTGATGCCTTATTCGTGGGGAGCAGAGACTCCACTATCTAACTTTGAGATTCGTTTGGATGACGCGACTCGGCCTCGTCAAGATCCAGCCATCACTGTTTGGTTTGAGCTGGAAAGTACCGGATTGCCGGGACTTGGCGACGATGAATCCATTCGGTTACTGACGTGGACGACAACCCCTTGGACGCTGCCTTCGAATCTTGCCGTGGCAGTAGGACCAAATATCGAATATTTGGTCCTAGATGCGAAGGGCGCCAAATGGATTCTCGGCGCTGAATGTCTAGACAAGTACTCAGAAGAACTCGAGGGTCACGTAATACTTGGATCCGTCCGGGGTTCAGACCTCGTTGGCCGCACCTATAAACCGCTATTCGACTACTTCGAAGACCGCTCAGACGCATTCCGCGTTTTAGAAGCCGATTTTGTGGACACGAGCGAAGGAACTGGGGTCGTTCACATGGCACCTGGTTTCGGGGAAGATGACCAGATTATTTGCGAATCAAATGGGATCGAAATTGGTGATGCCGTACCAGTTGACGAACAAGGGCGATTCACGGCAGACGTGTCCGGCTGGGCTGGTGAAAACGTCTTTGAGGCCAATCCTGGGATCATCCAACACCTCAAAGGTGAGGGCAGGATTCTCCGGCACGAGACGTATGAACATAACTATCCGCACTGCTGGAGAACTGACACTCCGGTTATCTATCGGGCTATTTCGTCTTGGTACGTCGAAGTAACCAAGATTCGCTCGCGGCTCCAAGAGATCAACCAAGAGATCAACTGGGTTCCCGATCACGTTCAAGATGGTCGATTTGGCCAATGGCTAGCTGGGGCTCGCGATTGGTCAATAAGTAGAAACCGATTCTGGGGCTCCCCAATACCCATTTGGGTTAGCGACGACCCGAATTATCCGCGAACTGATGTCTATGGAAGTCTGGACGAACTCGAGGCTGACTTCGGAGTTCGTCCAACAGATCTACATCGCCCCTATATCGACGAGTTGACTCGACCCAACCCAGACGATCCCTCTGGGAAAAGCACTATGAGGCGAGTACCTGAAGTACTTGATTGTTGGTTTGAATCCGGGTCGATGCCCTTCGCCCAAGTTCATTACCCGTTCGAAAACAAAGATTGGTTCGAAGAACATTTCCCGGCCGACTTCATCGTGGAATACATAAATCAAACGCGCGGCTGGTTTTACACGTTGCACGTACTGGCAGGAGCTTTGTTCGATCGTCCTGCATTCCAGAACGTTATTTGTCACGGCATTCTGTTAGCCGAAGATGGCAACAAACTTTCAAAGCGGCTGCGTAATTACACAGAACCATCTGAGATTTTTGATGCTCAGGGTTCAGATGCACTCCGTTGGTATCTGATGTCCACAAACATTGTGCGTGGGGGCGATACCCGCATATCTGATGCAGGAATCGACGATGTAACGCGCCAAGTGCTTATCCCTATATGGAACGCGTATTCCTTCTTTACCCTTTATGCCAACGTTGATGACCATAGGGCAGTCAAGCGAACAGACTCCCAACACTTACTCGACCGCTACCTTCTCGCCAAGACGAGATCGCTAGTCGAATCCACAACTCTCGCCCTAGACGCTTATGACCTCCCAGGGGCGGCTTCAGAAATCCAAAGTTTCATTGACGCCCTCAATAACTGGTACATCCGTCGCTCTAGAGACCGTTTTTGGGGACCCGAAGGCGGCGGGCAGGGCGACCCAGATGCCTACGACACGTTGTACACCGTTCTGACCACTTTTACCCGAATCGCTGCGCCATTTCTTCCAATGATCATGGAGGAAATTCACGGTGGCCTGACTGGCGGAGAAAGCGTTCATCTTGCCGCCTGGCCACACCCCGACGAACTCCCCGCCGATGCCGAGTTGGTTGCAAGAATGGACCAAGTCAGAGAGGCATCATCGACAGCTCTGCGTCTGCGAGAAGATGCTGGGCTCCGAGTGAGGTTACCGCTATCAAAAGTCATCGTGGCCGGAAAAAACGCTGAGGACCTTCGCGAGGTCGTAGATCTTTTGGCAGAGGAAATTAACGTACATCAAGTTATTTTGACAGCCGACATAGGCGACTTCGCCACTCTCAGCCTGCGACCAAATGGCAACCTACTCGGTCCCCGATTAGGCGCTGACGTTCAGAAGGTTTTCGCTGCTGCCAAAAGCGGTGAATGGTCTCTAACCGAGGAACACCAAATCAGTGTCGCGGGGCACACCCTGGGACTCGAAGAATATGATCTGGCGCTTGATCCAGCCGACCCGCGCAGCACCGCCGCATTGCGATCGAATGACGCTGTAGTGGTCCTTGACACCAACGTCACTCCTGAACTCGAGGCCGAAGGCCACGCCAGAGACCTAATCAGAACTATCCAGCAGGCGAGAAAAGACGCAGATCTTGAAGTCACTCAACGAATCGAAGTCGAGGTGGCCTGGTCGCCCGCAAACTTAGATTCGATTAAAGGACACGAACCTACCGTCGCAGCGGCAGTTTTGGCTTCGAGAATTGTATGGCTAGCGGGTGGTGAAGAACCTCAGGTGGAGCTAACTCCGGTTTGAATCGGTTCTTACTCCCCCTCTAGCGACTCCCGCTTCTGTAGCGCGGAAAAAAATGGATCATCGATTTCCGTACCTGAGCGGGTCTCCGTGACTGGAACACCAGGGGCATCCAAAAGGTCTTGCTCGCCAACAGAACCATCGATTGTGGCCCATCCAGCAATTTCACCGGAAGAAGCTGGGTGATCTATCTCCGGACCATCGGGACGACCACCGAGGTCGCGTGCTATCTCTCCTAAAGCTCTTCTCCGAGTTTCGATTAAGTCTGCTAGTTGATTCGCATCATTACGGCGAGCATTCACTCGAGCATCGAGATCCAGCAACTCCACTTCTAATTCAGCTTTGCGTTCTAGTGCGCCGCTGGCCGCTAGATCTGCTGACGATGCTACGAGGACGTCTGCCAGTAGGTCACCAACTTGCTCGCGTGCGGAGGCAACGGCGTCCTCAATCACATCATCGGCGGTGTCTCGTGCCAAGGCAATGAGCTCCGCTATTCGTTCGATCTCGATTTTGTTGGCGCCGACGGCGACTGATTGATGTTCCGGGAGATTTGGCGCCTCTACTGCCTCTACTGCCTCTACTGCCTCTACCGCCTCTACCGCATCGATCGCAATTTCTATGTTCGTTGCGCTCGGCTCGTTGGACTCAAAACGCGGGGCGGTTGCTAATGCATCTCTAATGCTCTCGATTGCATCCATTCGACCATCAATGACTTCAATCTCGCCGTCCAAACCAGTATCCGAAGCCCGCCCTTCTGCCTCGATAAGGCGGTCGGCTAATTCGTCTAGACGCTCCTGGAGTTCACTCAGCCCGGCGGCGACGCGTTCAAGAAAGTCATCAACTGAGTCAGGGTCATATCCCCTAAATCGCTCGGGAAATTGCTGCGTTTCAAGCAACACGGGCGTCAACTTCATGCGCTGACACTAACAACAAGGCAGCCACGCCGAAACTGGAAAGCGATTGAATACAACTCAGCTGCAATTAAGGATCACACCTGCCAGGACCCATTGGATCAGAATCAACACCAATATGGGCGAAAGATCTAACCCAAAACCGCCTAGACGAAGAGGCGGCAGCGCCCTCCTCAGAGGACCCATGAGCGGCTCAGTGACCCGGACAAGGAACGTTCGGACAATCGCTACTGGGCTGTCCTGCGCAATGGGAATCCAGCTAAAAATAATTCGTCCAAAAATAGCTAATACATAGATGTCACAAAGGGTGCACAGAATTTGGGTCACGGACAGGCCTCGAATTAATAATGCAAACCACGCTCTTGGAGGCGTTGTCGCTCCTCCTCGGCAAGGTTCACGTGAGATGGGGCGAGCAAATAAACATGATCGGCGACCTTCTCCATTTTGCCTCCAAGGGCATAACAGAGACCGCTCACAAAATCGATGATCCTTCTTGCTAGATCCCGATTAGCAGTCTGGAGGTTGACGATCACTGGTTGGTCCGCCTTGAAACGATCTGCGAGTTGTTGAGCCTCATTGAACGTTCGGGGAGCAACCACGTGAGGTTTGGCACTGGTAATAGGGATAGTTCTCACCGAACCCGTGGGAACTACGCCCGAAGTCCCAACAGGCGCAGCCACCGAACTGTCGGGCATAGTCGCCGGTGAGGTCGGGCTAGTCACAACGGTCACCGGATCACCAGGTCCGGGGGAAGGTTGTGTTGAAGTACCAGGATGCTGAAGCTCGTCGAGTTCGTCGTATCCTTCATCGGGTCCTAACCCGAGGTACAGCATCGCCTGTCGCCACATCGAAGCCATACGCCTCCTCCTCGTCGCTGAGGGTACCGCGATGTCAGCGTGGTGGACGTTCACCAAACAAAGCAGTTCCAATTCGAACCATTGTGCTTCCGGATTCGATTGCAATCTCAAGGTCGTTAGTCATTCCTATAGACCGATGTGGCAGCGCGTTGTCGTCAGCAAATAAAACCAAACTGCGATAGGCCGCTCTAATTATTTGGTCGTCTCCTTGTGGTCCGATTCCCATAGCACCAATCACTTTTAGACCCTTTAAACGGGCCATAGCAACGATGTCGCCAGCCTCTGAGATCTGACAGCCACCCTGGGTTTCACTTTTCGTCAAATTAATTTGAATCATCACCGATGATCCGGGAGCTCGTTTAGCTATCTCGTCGACCAAAGACTGGCGATCCAAGGTCTGCCAGACCGCAACGACCGAAGCAACTCTGCGAACTTTGTTGGTTTGCATTCCGCCGATGAAATGCACGTCCAGACGATCACGTTCCTCGTTTTTTAGCTGCAACCATTTTGACTCCAACTCTTGCGCGTAACTTTCCCCGACCATCTCGAAACCACTCTTTGATGCGGCACGTAGCGCCCATGGGCCAAACCCTTTAGTGACCGCGACAATTTCAATATCATCGCCACCCAACGAGCGAACGCGGTCGCGGAGAACACCAGCACGATCAATCACCTGTTCGGAGCTCAGTTCAGACTCAGGGCTCATAGCGACCTTTTAATATCTACGATCAGAGCACTGCGTTCAGTGTCTCGGTCTGCCCTGTGAGACCAGTATCGTCCGTCAGTCGCCGTGCAACGACAAATGTGATGATCAACTACCACAGAGTTTCGTCTCAGTTGCTCCCGAACAGCCGCCCCAAGATCTAAGGCCGGCTTCCCACTTTTCGTGTGACCCTCAGCCTTGTCGCCGACCACGGCAACCACTTCCCCAAGGTCAACCGCTCCAAATTCGTACTGGTCTGTGCTTATGTGCGGACCAATGATTGCTCGCACGTGCTCTGCTCCATGACCACGAACTTGTCTCATGGCATTGTCAATCACGCCAGCGCGAATACCACGCCATCCGGCATGAATGACACCCACAATTGGAGTGTTCTGAAACGACACCCCATATATGGCAATCGGGACACAATCTGCTGTACGCACGCCGAGCAAGGCACCTGGACACGTCGTCAACAACGCGTCACATGCAGCGCCGTTTCCCTCGCCAGGCCGCCCCACTGTGAACACCTCGGCCCCATGTGCTTGAGATGGAACCGTCAGATCTGACCGTTCGCCGCTCAGAAACGTTGGTTGAGATGCATCTCCGTCGCTGCGATCAGAGAACCGGACCCGCACCGAATATTCGTCACTGATGCGGCGAGAAAAAGTCAACATATGACGATCTTTCAGAATAAGAAGCAACCCTGCTTTGGATCACTTCAAAAAAGACGGCACGTCGAATTCGTCATCGTCGTCATCATCAGTGTCGAAATGGATCTCTTCACCATCTGCTCCGTCGAAAATATCTGCAATTTCGCCCGGTGATGGCGATGTGGAAGACCTCGTTGAGCCTGCCGCCCCCTCATCCCATCGGTCAAAACCCGCCGCAATCACGGTGATACGAATCTCATCTTCCATCGCCTCGTCGATAACGGTTCCGAAGATGATATTGGCGTCAGGGTGCGCGACGTCGTGAATGACATCAGCGGCGTCGCGAACTTCGTGAAGTCCGAGTTCCGTCGACGCCGTCACATTAAGCAGAATTCCGCGCGCGCCTTCGATCGATGCTTCCAACAAGGGACTCGATACCGCTTGTCGTGCAGCGTTTTCAGCACGATTATCTCCGTGTGCCCGCCCGATTCCCATAAGAGCCGATCCCGCATTCGACATGATCATTTTTACGTCAGCAAAATCAGTGTTTATAAGGCCAGGGGTAGTTATCAACGTCGTAATTCCCTGCACCCCTTCTCGAAGAACATCATCTGCCATTTGGAACGCGTCGACCATTGTGGTGTTTTCATTCGCAACGCTCAAAAGCCGGTCATTTGGAATAACGATTTGGGTATCAACTCTTTCTTTGAGGTCTTGAATCCCAGCATCCGCCTGAACAGCCCGACGTCGGCCTTCAAACAAGAATGGCCGAGTGACGACACCTATGGTCAATGCTCCGCATTCCTTCGCAATGTCGGCAACGATAGGAGCGGCGCCCGTCCCTGTGCCTCCACCTTCACCCGCAGTAATAAAAACCATGTCAGAGCCTTCGAGGGTTTGCGCGATTTCGTCCGCGTGTTCCACTGCGGCCTGGCGCCCGATGTCAGGGTCGCTACCCGCACCTAACCCGCGAGTCAATTCGCGCCCGATATCGAGCTTGATATCCGCGTCACTCATCAATAGCGCCTGGGCATCCGTATTCACCGCTACGAATTCGACGCCTTTCAGACCCGATTCGATCATTCTGTTCACCGCGTTGCAGCCGCCGCCGCCAACGCCGACAACTTTAATCACGGCCTGATAGTTCTGAGGGCTGGCCACTGGGCCTCCTGGGTGTCTCGTAAACATCTGCCACTTCAAGCGCAGAGCAGGCACCCTGACGGTAGCGCAAGTTTGATCTGATACAAGTCCGCCCTGCCCGGAGTCGCATCAGACTAGGGGGAGGCAGTTCTCTTATCCTCGCCTCGGACGACAACCTCCGTGGGAGTAGACACGTCAATATATTTGTCGTTTCGGTTTTGGTCTCCTAAGTGACTCAGCACGGTTACCAGGGCCACGACTTTCGCAGCAAGTCGGTCTTCGTCTCCAAATACGACTTCTTCGCCACTCGTAAGGCTTCCCACAATTTCACCGTCCGCGTCTCTTCGAAGACTACGAACACGCAGAACTAAGTCACTTGGGAAGGCGCCGAGCACGGAAAGTAACGCTTTACTGTCCTCCATCATGTAGCTACCCGGTACCCCTGCTGCATGCACGCCGCTAAGGCGGGGAAGATCAGGGGGGTTGGAAAGCCCCCCAGTCAGCACACGCCCAAAGGAGTCAATGAGCGCCCACTGCTTAGGAGCGACCATAGCCAGTGCTACCGCCCGACGTTCTGTGATGTCTACGGTTATAAGGCCGTCCCACTTGCGTTCGATATCAACAACTTGCACCCACGGGAGAACTTCCAGCTTCCGTGCTTCTTCTTCCGAGTTCACGGAAAGCAGTGGGTCTCCGCTATGGAAGCCAAGTCGTTCTTCTACCTCGGCTAGGGCCACTCGATGAAGCCCATAAATCTCCACCCGCTCGACGTCAAGCAGCGCCGATTTTCCTAACAGAACATAGCTCGCTGCTACGACTGCGATAGCTATCACCAGCCACGTTAAAATTCGACGGGACTTAGATAAACGGCGGCCTTGAGCCGTGTCTCCGCTCATGGCTCGGTCACAAACCCCACCCGCCGGATTTCAGTGCGAAGCTCAATATTCGCTTCCTCGAACACTCGCGCCGCGACTGTTCGGATGACCTCATCCACATCATCCGACGAACCCCCCGGGTCGGCTTGGACGAAATTCGCGTGCTTTTCGGAAATCTGGGCAGAACCGACGCGAAAACCCTTGAACCCCAGGCGGTCAAGAAGCTCGCCAGCGGTTTCGGTTTCGGGGTTCACGAACACTGAACCTGCGTTTTGGCCACCAGGTTGGTTGTCGCGACGCCATTGAACTATGTCTCCAAGCATGCCCGGCGCATCACCATCCTGGTCGGGTGCTAGTTGGAGAGTTGCCTCTAAAACAATTTGTGTTGCTCCTATAGCGCTTCGTCTGTACCCAAACCGCAGCTGTCGCTTGTCCCAGAGTTGAGTTGAAGAAGTTGCCAAGTCGAAGATGCTCGCCTCAACTATCGATGCCTCCATATCACTTCCATGCCCACCTGCGTTCATTCGGACCGCCCCGCCCACGGACCCAGGTACGCCTACTGCCCATTCAAATCCCGTTAGTCCTGCGCTAGCGCACCTTCGTGCAAGGGCTGGTAAAGCAACTGGCCCGCCAGCGCGAACGACAGCACGTTCAGTATCAATTTCGCTAACTACGAAATCCCCTCCCAGGCTTACAGCAATTCCGGGAAAGCCCGCTTGAGCAACGAGTAGATTCGACCCTTTTCCGACAACCAGAACAGGAAGCCCACTGGTCTGATGCGCCACGGCTACTTGAGACAATTCTTCCTTGCTCTGCGCCTCAACGTACAACGCGGCGTTTCCACCCACGCGATAGGTGGTCATCACTCCTAAATTTTTCTCTGTTTGCGCCAACGAACCCAAGAGGCGTTTGGCGTCCTCCACCGCAGTGTGGTGTGCTTTGTCGGAGTTCATGCCGGCGATGATCCGCGCAGTTGCTGAACTTCATCTGCGACTGATGTCAGATCACCAGCGCCCATGGTCAGACACAAATCTCCTGGGCGAAGAATCGAACTTAAGTATTCGGGTACTTGTTCTCGACCTGGTAGGTAGGTGACGGAGGCGTAAGGATGGGCATCTAGGACAGCACGGAGTATTAGTTCTCCGGTGATACCGGGACGGGCCGGTTCACCCGCCCCATAAACACCGGTGAGCACTATGTGGTCCGCGTCGATGAAGGAATGTTCAAAATCTTTCCAAAGTTCAGCCGTGCGGCTGAACCTGTGTGGCTGAAAGACGGCAACCACTCGTCCCCACTCACCCGCCTTCGTCGCGCTCAACACTGCGGAAACCTCGGTGGGAAGATGCGCGTAATCGTCTACGTACACAACTCCGCTTTGTTCGCCACGGAACTCAAACCTTCGCGCGACGCCAGCAAATCTTCCCAGCGCTGAGATCGCCGCCTGAGGCTCCCCTCCCAGTTCAATCGCGATGGTTAAAGCGGCCGCCGCGTTGCGAACGTTATGGATGCCAGGGATGGGGAGCTCGCATTCACCCAGGTCGATGCTGCCTCTCCGCAATGTGAATTGCGAGGAGTAACGGCGGCCCTCAACATTGACGATTCGATAGTCCGCGTTTTCCGAAGTGCCGTAGGTGACGCACCCTCCGACTGTTTTAGCGACGCTCGCCGCGTATTTATCGTCGGCACACACAACACGAGGTCCTTTTGCCGAAGAAAGGAAGGTTTCAAAAGCTGCTACTAATGTCTCAAAGGAACCGAAATAGTCCAGATGGTCGGCTTCGATGTTGGTCACTACGACAGCTTCAGCTGCGATCTCTAAGAACGTACCGTCAGATTCGTCAGCCTCTACAACGAAAAGTTCACCTTCGCGATCCCAAACAGCGCCAGACCCGATCTCGTTTAAATCTCCACCCACGATGAAAGAGGGGTGGAAGTCACAGCCCATCAATGCCAATGCCAACATGGACGACGTCGTGGTTTTCCCGTGTGTACCTGCCACCCCCACGGTGCGTTTCTTTTCGCAAATTTGAGCAAGTATTTGGGCCCGACTCAACACAGGACGACCGCTCCGAAGCGCTGCGACAATCTCGACGTTGTCATCCGGCACGGCCGTGGATCTACAGATAACTTCGCAGTCACTCAAATTGTCGGCATTATGTCCAATTTCTATTCGCGCGCCTAAAGAACGCAGCCGATTTACTCCAGCTGAGTCACGAAGGTCGCTGCCACTCACTGGGTGTCCCATAGACATCAGTACGGCGCCAATAGCGTTCATGCCAGCTCCGCCGGCACCCACCACGTGAATAGATGCGTCATCTTTTATCGGCGTCGGTGGCGACTTGATCAATTTCAAAGCGCCTCACCTTTCCGGTCTGACTGCCCATACGGTGCCAAACAATGCTTCATCACCAGATCGGCAACTCTCTCCGCTGCATCGCGATATCCGACGCTCCGTCCTCGACGAGCTAAGTCTGGGTCGGATTCACTCTGAAATCTCGTCAACATCCGTTCGATTTCATCACGAAAACGTTGTCCATCGAACTCTTCATCCGGTACCGAAACGGCTAATCCTGAATCGACCAAATATTGGGCGTTACGGCTCTGGTGGTCATTTGGAGCGTTAGGCAGCGGGACCAACACAGCTGGTAGCCCTAGGAGCGCGATCTCAGCGACGCTAGAACCGCCTGGCCGGCAAACGACTAAATCTGACGCCGCCATCGCGTTCGGTAGATCGTCATCGTATGCGTAGGCCATCACGTTGCTAGGGAGGCTCTTAGGAAGCGCCTGCCAATCACGTCGACCCACGACGTGATGAATAAATGGCAAATCGCCAACTTTCACTGCTTCCCAAACCGCTTGATTGATGCGTCGGGAGCCGAGCGAGCCACCAAAAACAACAACAGCCGGCTTGTCTGTTGGCCAGCCAAGTTCATTTCGCAGTGATCGGCCTTCCCGATCCGCCCGTAGTACAGCTTGTCGAACCGGGTTCCCTGTAATGACTTCGTTTTTTAAACCTGTACCAGCACACGGCACTGCTGCCGCCTTTGCAAACTTTGTCATGAGTCGGTTGGCCGCGGATGCCGCTGTGTTTTGTTCCGCCAACACCAATGGCACCCTGAAAACGATGGCTCCAATTCCGGCTGGTAAC
>Ga0206683_10000150_pt1 | contig 50478 bp, 44 predicted proteins | sample M280m12015metaG_FD_155483 | JGI IMG/M metagenome (GOLD analysis project Ga0206683, IMG submission 155483) | Ammonia-oxidizing marine archaeal communities from Monterey Bay, California, United States - M2 80m 12015 | ecosystem: Environmental > Aquatic > Marine > Intertidal zone | place: USA...
TCAATTATTTTTACGTTATTCGTTGCAAGCAATGTCTATGCAAATCCAGAAATATCAGCACCATCAGTTGTTCTAACTGATGTTGCATTTTCAATATCAGTATCAGGACATGATTCTGGCAGAGCTTGTGACTATAGGTTGGAATTGGAAGACAATCTGATTGAGCCATCTTCTTGTGGATCTGAGCAAGACATAAAATTTGAATTTTTGAGATTTACAGAAGCTTCATCTGATTCAGCCAAACTTTTGCTTGATGACGATGCTGTGACAGAAACAAGCATTAACGTTCTGCCCGGTTGGGTTTCACTATTGCCACCATTGATTTCAATTCTGATGGCTTTAGTTTTTAAGAGCGTTGTTCCGGCACTATTTTTAGGTGTCTGGATTGGGTCTTTTGCAATCATGGGTTTCAAGACGAATGCTGTTTTAGAAAGTTTGTTAAACATTACTTCCATATATGTGAAAGATGCACTGGCGAATCCAGATCATGCCGCAATCATTATTTTCAGTCTCATGATCGGAGGCCTTGTTGGTATCATTTCTAAAAATGGGGGCATGCAAGGCATCGTGAATAATCTATCTGGCTTTGTAACTTCATCGAATCGAGCTCAGTTGGCAACTTCATCTTTAGGTGTGGCCATCTTCTTTGATGATTACGCCAACACACTTGTTGTTGGCAATACCATGAGGAAGGTTACCGACAGCCTCAAAATATCAAGAGCGAAGCTTGCATTCTTGGTCGATGCAACCGCAGCGCCAATTGCTTGTGTGGCATTGATTACCACTTGGGTTGGGTATCAGGTAGGAATGATTGATATTTCTGTGAGCCAAATCAGCGAAATCAATCAATCCGCATATTCCTTGTATCTTAATTCAATACTTTATAGTTTTTACCCCTTATTTATGCTCTTGTTTGTTTTCTTGGTCGCTGGAACAGGGAGAGATTTTGGAATGATGTATCAATATGAAGTTGCTGCTCGTTCTGGGAATGACCCCTCACTTGATAAGGCAAGTAAGGGTTATACAACCGATGATGAAACAAAGCAGCTCGAACCCAAAGATCCATCTAAAGCAAGAGCATACAATGCATTCATTCCAATCTTAATGTTTATCCTGTCAACAATTGCAGGGCTTTTTTCGACCGGTGAAGGAGACAGTATTCAAGACATCATTGGCTCTGCAGATGCATACACTGCATTGCTATGGGGCTCCTTGGTGGGAGTATTGACTGGTTTTGTGCTTACAATTTTTCAAAGAATTTTATCTTTGGAAGAAACAGTTCAAGCATGGTATGAGGGCGTGAAATTCATGATATTTGCCATCATTGTGCTAATTTTGGCATGGTCTTTGGCTCAGACAACCGAGATTTTGCAAACGGCAAACTATTTGGTTTCAATACTGGGTGAGTTCCTGCCTGTTCCACTGATTCCAACAGTCATTTTCCTTTTATCAGCTGCGACAGCTTTTGCCACCGGTTCAAGTTGGGGAACAATGGGAATCTTTTATCCCATCGTCATACCTCTGGCTTGGCAAATCATGTTTTTAAACGGTGTTGCGGACATGGAGCACATTTATATTATTTATTCGTCTGTAGCATGTGTTATCTGTGGAGCAGTATGGGGCGATCATTGCTCACCGATATCAGACACCACAATTATGTCATCCATGGCATCAGGTTGTAATCATATTGACCATGTTTCAACTCAACTCCCTTATGCTTTAAGTGTGGGGACAATTGCATTAGTTTTAGGAACCATTCCCACTGGTTATGGCATATCACCATTGATCATGATCCCAGCTGGGCTAATGGCCGTATTAATTTTGTTATTAATCTTTGGAAAGAGAGTGGAGTAAGGAATGGAGAAAGTTTCATCAAATCGAAGTTTTAAAGGAGTTCATGAAGTTTGGTCACACGATTCAGTTGCAACTTCATGCAAAATGACTTTCTCAATTTATCTTCCGGATAATCCAGAAGGCCAAAAACAGAAAACATTGATTTGGTTATCGGGTCTGACATGCACAGAAGAAAATTTTAGAGTAAAGTCCGGCGTTCAAAGATTCGCTTCTGAACACAATATGATTATTGTTTCTCCCGACACCAGCCCCAGAGGCGAGGATGTTCCAGATGACCCAAATTATGATTTCGCACAAGGCGCCGGTTTTTACCTGAATGCAACCGAAGAGCCTTGGGCGAAGAACTACAAAATGTATAGTTATGTTGTAGACGAATTGGTTCAAATCATTGAAAATAATTTTCCAGCTGATGCCAATCGTATAGGCATATCTGGACATTCAATGGGCGGTCATGGAGCATTGACAATTGCACTTAAAAATCCAGAATTGTTCAAATCTGTTTCAGCATTTTCACCAATCTGCAATCCCACAAAGATCCCTTGGGGAGAGAAGGCATTCACAAAGTATTTAGGAGCCGATGAACTTGCATGGCATAACTACGATGCTTGCAGTCTTGTTAAGAATACAGGATGGCAATCGGATATTTTGATTGATCAAGGCGAAGAAGATGAATTTCTGGCCGATCAATTAAAGCCAGAATCTTTTGTCCATGCATGCGAAGAAAATGATGTTGCAGTCTCTTTAAGGATGCAGCCTGGTTTTGACCACAGTTATTTTTTCATCTCAACCTTTATTCAAGATCACATCGAGTGGCATAGTCAGAGGCTCTGAAGCGTTCTAACTTAGTTCGTCTAAATACCATTTGATAAATCGTCGTGTGCTTTGCTCCTTATCGGTATATGGCCCTGATGCATATTTTATGGAGTTCACACCTTTTTGGTTGTTAACGATAATGGTTTCATCAGCATAAGTAGTGACATCCCATAGCCACATGAGCTTTTCTTTGTCATAGTCTTTGCCTTCTTCAGAGTCCTTATTAACAAGCCAGTAGATGTCACATTGACATTGATCGAAGCTCGTTGGCGTGAATATATAGCCCACAACATGATCACAGTATGCAAGGAAGTAGCTAACTGGACCTATGTTAAAGTCCGAACAACCTTGATTGAATTCTTTGATATTGCCCAAAAGTGGGGCCAACGGTTTACCATCTTTACTTCCCGTCATGTAGCCATCAAAGAGTGCATATCTTGAATAGGCATATTGTTCCTGATTGGCATCTTTGTTTGAGAAATCTTTGTTCACCTCGATATCTTTGAGTCCGCAGCTTTCTAAATTCATCATCATCTTTTCTTGCGCCTCATCAAACCCTGGTTCATCTTCAATTTTAAGTGAATGAGAGAGGGAGTATTCTGGGTGGGCGGAAGCACAGTGATAGCATTCTTGATAGTTCTCAACTGCAAGTTTCCAATTGGAAGCAATGGGATAATTTTTATGCGCGGCCACCTTAAGGTCTTTGAAGCCAAACATTTCAAATGGCTCGCTTAGATCGCTTTTAAGATTTTCAAGAGATTGAGGATTATCTGAAAGGTTTAGAAGAAGCATTCCAGAAACGGATTCAATGTTACAAGGATGAAGCCCAAGCGTTGATTTATCGATGCCTTCTCTTAAACTCTTTGCCGCCAGAAGTTTGCCGTCAAGGTTATATGTCCAACTGTGATATGGACATGAGAATCGAGTGGAGTTTCCTCTTTCTTCAAGGCAAATTCTTGAGCCTCTGTGTCGACACACATTAAAAAAAGCTTTTACTTGATTCTCTTTATTTCTAAGAACAATGATCTCCTCATCGAGTAATTTATATACAAAATAATCACCTTTTTTAGGGATCTGAGAGTCATGGCCAATGAAAATCCAGCTGTCGAAGAATATTTGACGCTTTTCTAGATCAAATATTTCTCTATCTTTGTAGAATTTCTGATCAAGTGACCAGTCTTCTTGGTGCTGATTTAATAATTTTTTTATAGTATTCATGGTTATGCATAAATTCGCTTAGAATCTACCACAGATTTAAGACTTCTTATAATACAATCTGTGAATAATTAATTTCTTCGCCTCTTTCTTTTTGATCGGATCTCTCCTTTGGTCATTTCAGGTAATTTAAAGATTTTTTTAAGCTCAGAGAAATCATCACTCTTATGTGGGATTGACATAGCTTTTACGAAGTAATCTTGAAAAAGAGGTTCGGTAGCAGTTTCAATTTTTTCAATTTGAGTTACTGCACTCTCAATTTCTTTCCGACTTTCTGAATCAAGCAAAGCAATTCTTGCACCAGTGCTTGCTGCATTTCCAGCTGAAGTCACTTCATTGATATTGCAGTTGGGTATTAATCCAAGTGCCATTGCATATTTGACATCAATATGGCTTCCAAATGCTCCCGCAAATCTAATTTTATCTACTTGGCTTATTCCGGCTTTATCCATTAGAAGTTTAGCTCCAGCATAAAGCGCAGCTTTTGCCAGTTGGATAGCTCGGATATCATTTTGTGTGATCACTATCTTCTGAGCTCCCTCGAACAAGAGGTATGAAAAGGTTCTGCCGTCTTTGAAAACTCGATCATTGGGATCTTTATTCTTTTGCTGAATCAAGCCTTCTGCAGAAACAATTCCTGAGAGAAACATTTCTGCAATGGCTTCAATTATTCCTGATCCGCAGATACCAGTGACACCTATATTTTTGGTCTCTTCTCGAAATCCTTCGTCATTGGACCAAAGATCAGATCCAATGACTTTTACCTTCGCAATAAGTGTCTTTGGATCAATTCTGACTCTTTCTATTGCACCGGGCGCTGCTCTTTGGCCAGAATTAATCTGCGCCCCCTCAAATGCAGGTCCAGTGGGGCTTGATGCGGCAAACACTTTATCTTTGTTGCCCACCACAATTTCAGCATTTGTTCCAACATCTACAATTAAGCTATATGCATCTTGCTGATAAGGTTTTTCTGTCAATATCACTGCGGCAGCATCTGCTCCAACATGACCAGCAAGACACGGAAGGACATAAATCGATGCGTTATCATTGATTCCTAAATCAAGATTCTTTGATAACTCTGTAACAGCTTTAGCCGTATGAAGTGTAAACGGCGCTACACCCAATGGAACTGGATCGTAACCAAGAAATAAGTGATGCATCACAGGATTCCCAACAACAGTTGCTTCAAGAACATGCATAGGGTCAATTTGATTTTTATCGCAAGCTCTTATAATCAGCTCATTGATGGATTCTCTTACTGCTTGAGTCAGTTGCTCTTCTGATCCTGGATTAAGCATGCAATAAGAAACACGGCTCATTAAGTCTTCCCCAAATCTTATTTGTGGATTCATCGAGCCTTCAGATGCCAATATTTCACCGGTTTGAATATTGCTTAGATTGACAGCGATTGTGGTTGATCCAATATCGATTGATACACCATATATTTCTTCAACCAATCCTGGCCAGAAATCAACTATCTTCTCTTTCTCTCTGACAGCTATGGTTAAATTTTTTTCTTCACAGAATAATTGATAATCAAAATCTTTCAGAAGGATTTGATTTATATCAATCCCCCAGTCATATTTAAGTTTCTTAACCATTAATTGCTCAAGAGCTTTATTTGAATCAATCGATGATTCAGATATATCGATAAGATGAAGTCTCGATATGGGATTGATAGTCACCGATGTGGCCTCAAAATCTTTTCTGACGACTTGTTTATGAAGTTGGCTCTCTTCTGGAATGTCTATGACTACATCACCAGAAACGATTGTTTGACATCCAAGTCGCCTAGATTCTTTCAGGCCCTTTCTTTTTGAGTATTTAACTTCTGATTCAGTTAATAAATTAAGGTTAGATAAGCTTGATCTAATGCCATGCTTTGCAAATTCTCCTTCCGTGGGTTTAATCTGACATCGCCCACAGATTGCTCTGCCTCCACAGACAGAATCAAGATCAACACCCAGGCTTCTTGATGCATCCAGTATGGTGGTACCTTTTTTGAAGTGACCTCTTTTCCCAGAGGGCATAAAGATTATCTGAAAATGATTCTTTTCAGCCATGGCCATTTATTAGCTTTTTGGCCTTCTTCTTCTGGTTCTCTTTGATTTTGTGCCTGGATCTCGATAACCGGCTATCCAAGCTGAGCATTGTGGATCATTGCCCATCACCACATTCGCTCCTTTCACCGATTGCATAATTTCTTTTTCAAGGGGATTTGTAATTGCACTGGGCATCCCTGATGCAATAGCCATAGCAATAAATGCTGTATTAAGGCCAAGTCTATTGGGTAATCCAAAACTGAGATTTGAGGCCCCACAAGTTGTGTTTACGCCCAAGTCATTTTGCAGCATTCTAATAAGTTCCATCGCTTGTTTTCCTGCTGAGTTTATCGCGCCAATTGGCATAACGAGAGGGTCAATAATAACATCTTCTTTTGGAATTCCGTAGTCCATTGCTCTTTCAACGATCTTTTTCGCAACTTCATACCTCACATTGATGTCTTCTGATATTCCGGAATCATCATTTGATATTCCAATCACAGCACAACCGTATTTTTTAACAAGAGGCAGAACAACTTCTAGCCTTTCTTCTTCGCCAGTTACTGAGTTCAATAGAGCTTTACCTTTATAGACCTCAAGCCCTGACTTCAGAGCATCAATGATGGATGAATCAATACATAATGGTATATCAAAATTCTCCTGGATAAGCTTAATGCTATCTGCAAGTATCTTTGGCTCATCCGCCAAAGGAACGCCTGCATTCACATCTAACATTTGGGCTCCAGCGAGTACTTGTTCCTGAGCATCATTTAGGACTCGGTCGAGATTTCCAGCCTTCATTTCCTCGGTTAGAAGTTTTCTTCCAGTTGGATTGATCCTTTCCCCTATTACAACAAAGGGGTTTCCTGCACCTATCGTTATTTCTTTTCGATCTGAACTTATAATAGTTTCTGTCATGTGATTTACCTACTTCTCTTTGATGCCTTTTGATTTTACTGTTTTTTCAAGCAGGTCATCAGAAAACATTATTTCCAGTAATTCGATTTCTTTATCAACTATAGATTCAGGATCATCCGCTTTGATATTTCTAATATCTCTTCTCCAATCTGCCATATATGCTTCACTTGAACCTTTTCCAGCCCGCATTGCAGCTCTATCAATTGCTTTTTCAAATCGAGGACTCATTTGTTTTTTGAATCTGCCAGATTTTGTTTTAAAGATTATATGAGAAGGGATGTCACGCCAGAATACTGTTATTAGTTTTCCCATCTACTTCACTGCCTTATTCAACTGATTTTCAAAATTGTCTAAACCAGTATAGTGAATACTAAATTCAAGATTGAGATAATCTGCACAATCCTTGGCTTTTAGCTCCGAATCATCGTTAAGTTTCTGTGCCAGATAGACAATATTTTTGTAATTCTTGAAGTATTCATCTTTTAGGCTTGGATGTTTTGAAAGACCTAGACCATCAATGATAAGACGGTCGAAGTTTTTAACCAAAAAATCAGTAAGGTAAAATGTTCCAATTTCTCTATTGCTCAAATCTTTGAATAATTTTGATCCAGCATAAAACTCATAACAATGTGCCCCTTCTAATCGCTCGATATCATAGCCTTTTAGCATTGAGTCAATCAGTCCACCAGTGCCGCAATCCGCATAAGCTAGGAATATTTTAGAGTATTCTTTGAGATTTAAATCAATGATCTCTTTAATTTTCTTTGGAAGTTTTTTTGGTGTGTTATGAAGATCTGCATTCAAACATTTGAGCCTAACATTGTCCCAATTATTCAGTTTTATGATTTCATTTATCTCGTGAGCTATAGCACCACAACCAATGATGAGAATATCTTTATTTTTCATTTTTTAGCCCCGAAATAATGGCTTTATCAAGATAATCGGAAAATGTTTCTTGTTCAATTAAATTCAAGGTAGAATTTAGTTTCTTTTTCTTCTACTTCTCCTTCTCCCTCTTCTTGGGGATTCATCTTGCTTATTAGAGCTATTGGGGCTTAAGTAACTTTCTATCATTTTAATATTGCCTTTTGTCATCTCTCCCAGATCATCAATCACCTTGCTTAACTTGAAGTCCATTGTTTCTGAATTGCCACTTAACGCTTCAGACATTGCTTTCACATGAACGTGAGTAGTACCACAACATCCCCCAATGATTTTTGCGCCTAAACTTCTTGAATACAAGGCATAGAGAGCCATCATTTCTGGTGTGCCACTGTATATGATCTCTGTGCCCTTGAATTGTGGAATTCCGCAATTTCCTTTTGCCACAATAAATTGATCATTATTAATTCTTGATTGACTAAAGCAAAGTATTGAACCAATAAGTTCTGAAGCACCAATCCCGCAATTCGCACCATATCCAATGACAGCATTTTTATTTTTGTCTGCAAGCATTGCCAACTCCTTTGGTTCAAGACCCATCATGGATCTACCATGCGTGTCAAAACTGAAACTACATATGGTTGGTAAATTGGTCTTTGTTGCTGCATTAATGGCTGCTTCCATTTCTTCAATTGATGACATTGTCTCTATCCAAAGCATGTCAGATCCGCCTTCTTTTAAGGCCATTGCTTGATCTGTAAAAGCTGAAGTTGCGTCCTCAATTGACAGCGGACCTATTGGTTCTAGTATTTCGCCTGTGGGACCAATTGAGCCAGCAACTAACACGGTTCTTTCTGATGAAGACGCATTTTCTTTTGCAATTTTAGCGGCTGCAATATTGATCTCTTTAACGCGATCCTCGCAATTATGAAGTTTCAGCCTATATCTGTTTGCCCCGAAGGAATTAGTAAGAATAATATCTGAGCCAGCTTCTATAAAATTTTTGTGATTAATCGAGACTAAATCAGGTTTTTCTTCATTCCATAGCTCAGGAGGATATCCAGACTCAAGGCCCATATCAAATAGGTTGGTTCCGGTTGCACCATCGGCAAGTAAATAACCCTTTTTATTTATAAGATTTATAAATTTTTCAGCTTCCACCATTTTTCAATCTACCTTTTAAGTAAAATTTTCAAAAAAAAACCTGCTGCTACAAATAGCTAACAGGTCAGTTATTTTCAAAAAAAAACCTGCTGCTACAAATAGCTAACAGGTCAGTAATTTAATTAACTGCCTTTTTAGCGTTTTTATACACCTGCAATTGGGCTTAAATCGGTGTTTAATTTATGAACCTTAATCTTTTTATTAATAATTATCCATAAAAGATTGAGTCTCATTTTTAACCTTTTCGGATGATTAGAAGGTTTGAAGATACTATAATTAGATGAAATACTCAGGTCAGAATGAATATGCCACACGTTAAGTCTTACTATGCTGCTACAGCCAATCAGAAGCTAAGTTTTGATCAATTCAGTTCGAATATAAGAACACAAGTTTGCGTGATAGGCGGAGGTTTTACTGGTTTGAATACCGCCATTAATCTAGCAAAGAAAGATCATGATGTTGTACTGATTGAATCTGAAAAGATCGGATGGGGAGCAAGCGGAAGGAATGGCGGACAACTCATTAGTGGTTTTTCTTTCAGTGATCATTTTGAAAACAAGGGCATCGAAAGCGATATTCAGCATATGTGGCTACTTGGAGCAAAATCTGCTGACCTAGTAAGGGAGAGGATTTCTGAATTTTCAATAGATTGCGACCTTAAACAGGGATTCATCGATGTAGCAACAAATAAAAAGCATATGGATGAATTGATCAATCGAGCTGGAGACTGGAAACAGTCTGGATATCATCATGATTTGGAATTGGTTGATGAGATCCATGTAAGAAAATACGTCAATAGCGATGCGTATGTTGGTGGTTTAATTGACACTGGATCGGGTCATATCCATCCACTTAATCTCTGTTTGGGAGAAGCAAAAGCAGCTTCAGAGCTTGGAGTTGAGATTTATGAAAATACCAATGCAGTAGAGATTTTAGATGGAAGTCCAGCAAAAGTATTGACAGACAATGGATCTATTGAGGCGGACTATATTGTTATTGCAGCCAATGCATATATTGGGAGTTTGAATAATAAGCTCAGAAGAATGGTAATGCCTGCTGCAAGCTGCATCATTGCAACCGAGCCTCTGAGTGATGAGCAAGCAGCAAGATTGATGCCATCAGACATGGCAGTTTGTGATCAAAATACAATTCTTGACTACTATCGTCTTTCGGCAGACAAGAGAATGTTGTTTGGCGGAAGGTTTAATTATTCAGGAAAGATCCCAAGTGACGATCGCATAAAGGTTGAGATCAAAAAAAGAATGGTTTCAGTTTTTCCTGAATTATCTGACACCAAAGTGGATTATGCATGGTCAGGGAATGTCGCAGTGAGTCTTAAAAAAATACCTCAACTTGGAAGAATAGATAACAATATTTTCTATTCTCAAGGTTACTCTGGACACGGTGTTGCTCCAACGCATATGGCAGCGAAAGTGATCGCTGATGCAGTCGATGGGGATGATGAAATATTGAATCTACTATCCTCGGTAAGACATATTCAATTGCCAGGCGGGAAATGGTTCTCTAGTCCAGCCACAGCCATTGGCATGATGTACTATCAGCTCATGGATAAGATAGCGAATTACTCTAGATAGTTATTCCCGATCGCTTGACTGTTTCAGGAATTGCTGAAAGATTTCTTGGGGCCATGAGATGAGCTCCATGTACACCTTCAATTCCCTTAAATGATTCTATTAACTCGGCACAAATATCTGCTCCTTCTTGAATCTGATTATCAGATCCCTCCATTCTTTTAATCACAGATTCTGGCATGACCGTTCCAAATAATTTGTCCTTCATCCATTTAGCAGACTTGTCACTTCTTAGTGGCCCAATGCCAATGATGAAATACATTTTTTCAGATAGTCCCGTATCAACGATTCTTTGCATGTATCTTTTTACGAGTTCAGCATCGTAACAAAATTGAGTCTGAATAAATTTAGCCCCAAAAGATGCTTTCTCGCCGAGAACTTTAGGATCCCAATTGTCTTCCGGTTCATGGACAATTGCTGCACCGCCTGGGAAAAAACTTGATTTTGTTTGAAGCTCTTTTCCTGACATTGTTTTTCCATCATTATTCATCACGTCCATGATAGAAAGTATCGTTTTTGAATTGATATCAAAAACAGGTTTTGCATCTTTCTGGTCACCATTCTTTACTGGATCACCAGCAAGCGTTAGGACATTATTTATATCCAGTGCAGATGCTCCCATTAACTCGCTTTGAATCGCCAAACGATTTCTGTCCCTGCAAGTGATTTGCAGTATGGGATCAACTCCAAGATTTCTTACAATAGCAGATCCAGCCAGGCTAGACATGTGTGCAGTTGCACCCGGGTTATCGGTTACATTAATTGCATGCACCGAACCCTTTAGGATATGTATTTTTTCTTCCATCTCGATTGAAGACGCACTAACAGGCGCGGGTATTTCTGCAGTTATTGCAAACTTGCCGGATTCAAGGACGTCTCTTAGTCTTAAGTATTTTTCAGTCATTTTTTTTCTTCAATATGAGGTTTTTGATAAGGCCAATGGCCATAATTATATACACAATGAGGAGAGGAGGTGAGATTAGAAGTACAATTGTTTGAAATGGTTTCAGCTTATCAATTCCCTGAAGGTCTGGAGAATCTGTGACACCTATTAGCAAAGCAAATGGAAGAAGAGCAATAAAGAATGCCCAAAATATTCTGTTCCACGCATCTGGATCTTTACCGGCCTCCATTTTTTTTGTTGCTGATGAGGCCAGTGTGTAAGCACCCGAATCAAAAGTTGTTGCCATGAACACCAAGCAGAAAACACCAACAAGTGGCAAGATCCATTTCCCCAAGATCATTTCAGAGATGCTTCTGGAAACCATTACAGCAGGGCTTTCATTTGTCCAAATTTCTATAATGGGCATCAAGTTATTTGTTTCTAGATATATGGCATTGTTTCCCATGATCATAAAGAATAAAGAGGTCCCCATTGTTCCAAAACCCAGTGCTCCCAATATCATAGACCTGATCGTTCTTCCTCTAGAGATTCTTGCAATAAAAATCCCGACAAATGGACCTAGACCAAAAAACCATGCCCACATAAAGATTGTCCATGCTTTTGAGAATTCAGACTTGCCAAATGGTGGAGGACCTAAGCTCATCTTTAGAAAGTTTTCTCCCATAAATAAAACACTCTGGAAAGAGGATTCGATGATATATGAGGTTGGGCCAAATATTAGAATGTAGATCAAAACTAAAAATGCCAAATAGGCACAAAACTTACTTAATTTCTGAATTCCTTTTTCGAGACCAAAGTAAGTGCTGATCGAATAAATCACCAAACACAGCAAAAGACAAGAAATGGTGATGGCCAAGCTTTGCTCAATAGAGAAAAATTCTGTTATCGTCGCACTTACAACAGGTGATGTAAGACCCAGACCTGCACCTAAAACCCCCACCAGTGCGATCATATAAACTAGGTCGATTAATCTCGCTAAGAAATGATTATTGTTGTTGCCAAATACTGCTTCACAGCCAGTACTTGCTTTCAGGCTGGATGCACCCATAACATGATAATTATAGCCGATGGCGACTGCCGGAAAACAATATATTGCCCATCCTGTGATGCCCCAATGAAACATTCCATAAGTTGATGCCCACTCGATTGATTCTTTTGATCCGGGCACTGCATTAAATGGGGGTTTCAGGTAATAATCCACCCATTCAGTTGATCCATAGAGAACCAGTGAAGCTCCTATGCCAGCGCAAAAAAGCATGGATGACCAACCAAAAGTGCCATATTCAGGCTCTTCGTGGTCTTTTCCAAGCTTAATATTTCCGTATTGACTGAAAGCCAAAAATAAAAGGAATATCAATGTTAAGAGACCCATTATCAGGTAGGCTCCTCCTATACTGTTGGCAATATAATCATATGCAGAGTTTAGGTATTGATTGGTTGCAGTTGGAGCAATAAACATCGGAATCAGAATGGATAAAGATACCAATACAGTCAGTATGAAGTTGGTCCAATCTATGTTGTCTTTTTTGATAAAGATTCTTTGATCCTTGAATTGAATGAATACTAGTCTGAGTAAAAACAATAATTAGTCTAGAAAGATTATCAACCAATTCTTTTTGTTTCACAAAACCCTATTTTCCATTTCATACGAATATTAAGTATGATATCAGACCAAAAATTTGTGAATTATAGTAGTAAAAATTATGTATCAGACATCAAAAATAGTCATCAGCCCCAGAGTCAGAAAATCCCCATATTTTGATTCTACAATGAAGTATGGAGCTTCAGCTTTCACAATATACAATCACATGTACATGCCTATAGTCTATAAGGGTCCAGAGAAGGATTATGAAAATCTGCTCAATGGCGTCCAGCTTTGGGATGTGGGTGTCGAAAGGCAAGTTGAAATTAAGGGGCCAGATGCTTCCAAGTTAGCGCAATACATCACGCCTCGTGACATCAATAAATGCAATGTAGGACAAGCAATGTATGCACCATTACTGGATTTTGAGGGCGGTTTCATAAATGACCCGGTGATGCTTAAGCTGGCAGAGGATCATTTTTGGTTTTCGCTTTCAGACAGTGATGCACTGTTGTGGGTTCAAGGAGTGGCCTCGGGCGAAGGTTTTGATGCAGAAATTTTGGAACCCGATGTCTCTCCTCTTCAAATTCAGGGGCCAAAATCAACTGAACTAATGAGTAAAGTGTTTGGCAAATGGATAGAAGAACTTGCTTTCTATAAGTTCAAGGAGGTTAACCATGATGGAATACCCATGATTATCGCGAGAATGGGATACAGCAGAGAGAGGTGTTACGAGATATTCTTACAAGATGGCAGCAAAGGAAATGAACTTTGGGAAATATTATGGGATGCTGGTAAAGACCTTAATATCTCCCCAGGAACACCGAATCAAATATTCAGACTTGAGGCAGGCATACTTAGCTTTGGTGCTGATATGCATAGAGACAATAATCCATTGGAAGTGGGCTTGGACTGGATGATAGATTTAGAACAAAAGGATGATTTTATTGGTAAAGAAGCATTAGAAAATATTAAGCAGAATGGAATCAAGAAGAAGTTAATGGGTGCTGAGATTGCAGGACCAAAAATGGAATTCTTCAACGAAGAAAATTTAGATGTTTCAGTCAATGGGCAAGTGGTAGGAGCGATGATGTCTGCAGTTTTCTCTCCTAGGTTTGAAAAAAATATATGTTACATCATCCTAGACGTAGAACATGCTGCTGTTGGAAAGTCTGTTGATATACAAACACCCGATGGCATGCTTAAAGCAGAACTCGTTGACTTACCCTGGATAAAAGAAAGAGCTTAGAATGGATCAGTTTCGACCACCTGTAAAAGATATGATCTTTGCCCTCAGAGAGGTTGTTGGCAAGAAAGACCTGCAGTTAAACTCTGGCTTCGAAGATTTTGATCGTGAATACCTTGAGACCATATATGACGGTGCAGCAGAAATAGCATCAGAGATTATTGCACCTACCAATAAAGATGGCGATAGAGTTGGAGTTTCTATAAAAGATGGTCAAGTAACTGTTCCAAATGGATACGCAGAAGCTCTTGATGCTTATATAGAGGGTGGATGGCCAACATTGAGCTGTAATCCAGAATATGGAGGACAGGGTATGCCAGCATCAATCTCAATGCCTGTGAATGAAATGGTGATGGCTGCCAATTTTTCCTGGGCACACTTAGTTCTCTTAACAAACTCAGCAATCAGAGCCGTCGATGCTCATGCAAAACAAGAACTGAAAGACCTCTACTTGGAAAAACTGATTTCCGGCAAATTCACTGGCACCATGAATCTCACAGAACCCCAAGCTGGATCGGATCTTTCAGTTCTGAACACGATTGCAGAACCCAATGGGGAACATTATAAGATCACAGGTCAGAAAATCTTTATTACCTGGGGCGAGCATGACCTGTCTGAAAACATCGTTCATCTGGTTTTGGCACGACTGCCCGATGCACCAGATGGAGTTAAAGGAATTTCTTTGTTTTTAGTGCCCAAAATTAGACTCAACCAAGACGGAACATTGGGCGAAAAAAATACGTTGAAGGCCGTTTCAGTTGAACACAAATTAGGCATCCATGGTTGTGCGACCTGTGTAATGAGCTTCGAAGAAGCAGAAGGATTTCTTGTCGGAGAGCCCAACCAAGGATTGGCTTGCATGTTCACTATGATGAATGATGCCAGAATAGGGGTGGCGTGCGAGAGTGTGGCAATCGCAGAGCGAGCCTATCAACAAGCTGTTAACTATGCAAAAGACAGAATCCAAGGAAAAACTCAATCAAGCGATTCTCGAGTCACGATAATTAACCATCCAGACGTGAGAAGAATGCTTTTAAGCATGAAATCATTGATTGAGATCATGAGGGTGTTGGTTTATGAAAACACATTTGAGTGCGATCTTGCAGAATCAAAATCAGAGCATATTAAGCGAGCAGACCTTCTTACCCCTATTACAAAAGCTTGGTGCAGTGAATTGTGTCAGGACATTACATCCATTGCTCTGCAAGTTCATGGCGGAATGGGTTATGTAGAAGAAACAGGTGCGGCACAACATTTCAGAGATGCCAGAATAACGACAATTTATGAGGGCACGACAGGAATACAAGCAAATGATCTGATAGGGAGAAAGTTCATTGGCGACAATGGCTCAGGCATGAAAGATTTACTCAATCAGATTGAAGAAGAGATAGAAGTTGCTGATATAGACAGGAAGATTAAAGATGCACTTAATCAAGCAATTGAACAAGCAAGAGATGTTTCGAGTTTCATTCTTGAGAATTTTAAGAAAGATCCAAATTTATCTGGAGCAAGTGGACATAATTTTTTGATGATGATGGGTTATCTCTTGGGCGGATGGATTGCAACGAGAAATATTACTGCTGCGAAGAATGCTTTAAAAGATAGTGACGACTCAGAGTTTTACAATGCAAAGATTGTTTCATCCAGTTTCTACATCGAGCAATTTTTGCCGCTAGTGAGTAGTTTTGGAAGTTCAGTCATGCACGGGTCCGAATCAATGATGTCGATGCCAGACGAGCAGTTTTAATCGATCATTTTGCATCAAGAATTCTTTCGATTTGATCGTAATATATGCCCATCATTTCTGACCACTCTATTTTCAGCCAAGGAGTAAATTCACTTGGATTTTCTTCAATAGAGCAAGTTAATTCTTTGATGGTTAGATACTTCCAATCACTGATTTCGTTTGAATCAACTTTGGGCTCTTGATTGCATTTACCAATAAAAACGTGGCAAAGCTCATTTTCACTTCCAATATTCTTAAATTGCTCCTGATATTTAAACTTGAATAAGAAATCAAGATTTGTTTCAAGGGATAGCTCTTCTTTAATTCTTCTATGAGCAGCATCATCTATGGCTTCTCCAAGCCTTGGATGACTGCAGCATGCATTTGACCAGAATTGACCCCAGAGCATTTTCTCTCTGCTCCTTTGTTGCATGAGCACTTCTCTTTTTTCATTGAAAATGAACACCGAAAATGCTCTATGCAGAAGTCCGTGACCAAGATGGCAGTCTTCTTTTAAGGCTGTACCTATCTCTTTATCGTTCTCATCAACTAGGATCAAAGCTTCATCAGATGATTTATCGATGTATTCTTCAGTCACTGTCTTGCATTGAGAATTGAATCGACTTAAAGCCTTCATTATCAAAAGCTTCGATGATTTCTTCTGGGTTCTTAGATACTGCAATCATTGCTCCGCCGCCACCTCCGCCAGTGAGTTTTGCTCCGAATGCTCCTGCATCTCTGGCAACATGAATCATTCTTTCAAGCTCTGGTGTTGATACCTGTAATGTATTCAAAAGACCTTGATTAAAATTCATCAGTTCACCGAGTTGTTTGGGATCATTGTTCTGAATTGCTTGTATGCCTTTAAGAACTATTGCATCAATATCATCAAAGACGCCCTCGTACATTTCTTGATTGCTTTTCCATTGTTTTCTTACGTGTGCGACGGTTTTCGCAGTTAGCCCTTCAGATTTTGAAAATGCCAAAACAAGGTCTAAAGGTTCTTTGATCTGCAATCTTTCTTTAAGGGTATTCTCACCCTTTCTGTATATCAGAGGATAGCCATAGGTTGCAATGGTATTGTCAATGCCGCTTGGATTTCCATGCGCTATCTTCTCAGATTCATAGGCCATTTCATTGATTTCCTGCTCAGACAGGCCCATTTTGTAATGATGATTGAGCGCTTTTATGATTGAAACTGCCAAGACTGCTGAACCGCCAAGACCCATACCACGGGGAATATCAGAAAAGACTTCAATCTTCATGCCAAGATTGCTGAGATTCATTTTCTCTAGGATCAAAGCAGCCGGTTTTTCAAATGATTGACGCTCTTCTGGTTTTTTATCTAAATGATATTCAACCCCCCATGACGGAATCATTAAAAGAACACCTTCATCTGCTTCTTCTATGTTCACACGAATATTAAGAGGAACTGGAACAGCAATAGCATGACGACCATAGACGACAGAATGTTCTCCTAAAAGAATTACTTTCCCTGAAGTCACTGCATCGAATTCATTCGTTTTAATCGGTTCTTTTTTTGTCAGATTCTGGACAATCTCTCTGGCTTTCCAAACTTTGATTTCGCCGCTGACCAATAATTCTTCAAGGACATCATCAAATAGCTCATGGGGAGCATCTGCTGCTTTTACAACATTCCTTGCATGCAGAGTCATATGCCCCTTTTGAATGCCGTCTGTGGATAATGCTTTTAATGCAGAGAAGTTTTGTGCAAGTCCAACAGCTGCCATGACACCAGATAGTTCTGTCGCTGAGTCAAGGTTCATAATTCTTAGATTTAGAGCCACAGCAGGATTTGATTCTATGGGTGCTCCGACAATGCCAACCTTCAATGGTATTTCAATTGTACCAATGAGATCTCCATTCTTATCTTTCTTCCATTCAGAAAGTGACGAGTATCTTCCATGTCTTGATGCATAAGCATGAGCGCCAGCTTCTATCGCTCTCCAGTCATTGCCTGTCGCAAGTGCTACAGCATCGATCCCATTCATGATGCCTTTGTTGTGTGTGGATGCTCTATACGGATCTGCTTTTGCAAAGTCCGAAGCGATAATGATCCCATCTCTTATTTGCTCAGGATCATAACCCTCCTTTGATAAGCGGTTCAACGGTATTCTCATTGTGCCTCTAGCAATAGACTGATCCGTCAAATTGGATAGGATTCTTAGAAAAACTTTCCCTTCGGTGATGCTTTCAATCAATGGCGCGATACCCTCGCACATTCCATTGACCAAGTTTGCCCCCATTGCATCTTGAGTATTGACATTGATATTCAGTACCAGCATCTCTTCATCAAATGATTCCATGGGGTAGGTCATTATTGAGAAATCAATGGCTCCCCCACCTCTGGCAACCATTCGCGGATGAAAACTATTAGCAAGATCAATAATCTCTTGTTTTCGTGACAAAAGATCATTTCTTGCTTGCTCTAGATTCTTTATTGCAACCACTTGAATCTGACCAGTAAGAATGGGGTCTGTGCACTCTGTTTTGAAACCTCCTCCTGATCTTGATATTTTTGCTGCAGCACTGAGTGCAGCAACAATCGATGGCTCTTCAACAGCCATTGGAATAACATATTCTTTGTCATTGATCAGAAAGTTGAGACCCAAACCAATTGGCATACCCATTACGCCAATTACATTCTCAATCATCTTGTCAGCACTGTTGATATCCAGCTGCTGTTGCTGATTCTTCAACAGTCTGTAGTCTTTTTTTGAAATGAGACCCCGCTCATATACAGCATCCAAACGCTCACTGATGGGCATCTTATAAAAATTTGGAATTCTTGATTTATCCATTAATTCTTTTTCCAGCAACTTAAATAGACGATCAGTTTACTCAGAAACGCAATAAATTGTTAAAAAATAAGATCTATTGAGATGAAAAAAATCTCCTACTGAGTTAGATTAGTGGGTCGGAGTGAAAAAGAATGACAGTTAATAGAAATAAACCGTGGTTGAAGAGTTATCCAGAGGGTACGCCTGAATTTATTACATTGGATCCAAGGAAAACGATTGTCAAATTATTGGATGAAGCCGAATCGAGTTACCCCGAGAATCAAGCCTTTGTAAACTTTGGGGTTTCCATTAGCTATAAGGATGTTTCAGACAAATCTAAGAAATTTGCAGCTTATTTACAAAATGTATTGGGTCTTAAGAAAGGAGATCGGATTGCAATGATGATGCCAAATGTATTGCAATATCCCGTTGCAATCTTCGGTGCGTTGCGTGCAGGTTTAATTGTCGTCAATGTCAATCCGCTATATACCCCAAGGGAGCTGGAGCATCAATTGAGAGATTCAGGCTCAAAAGCAATTTTAATTTTTGAGAATTCGGCACATGTTTTGAGTGCTGTAATAGAGAATACCGATATCGAGCACGTGATCATTACAAAGATCGGAGACTTCTTGGGTCCCGTGAAAGGATCACTGATGAATTTTGCATTGAAATATCTCAAAAGGATGGTGCCCAGATATTCCTTACCCGGTAAAATTAACTTTAGATCAACATTGGGAAGGCCTGTAACAGACTTGGATGAGACGCCAATATCAATCAATGATCTGGCATTCCTACAATATACAGGTGCAACCACAGGTCTCTCAAAAGGATCGATGCTTTCGCATGGAAATGTGATCGCCAGCCTTGAGCAATTAGAGGCCATGCTGCTCGATTTAATCGATGAGGAGGGCAATGATATTTATATCAATGCACTTCCGATTTATCATATTTATTCACTATCAGTATTGGTTTTGGCCGGCTACACGAATGGAGGGCTGAATGTCTTGATTACAAATCCTAGGGACACAGATGGGTTTGTTAAAGAGATCAAGAAATGGCGCTTTACCTTCTTCAATGGCGTCAACACTCTTTACGAGAGTTTGCTTAACCATCCAGATATAAATAATGTCAATTTTGACTCCATGAAGCTCTCAGGCACTGGAGGGTCTGCATGCAGACAGTCAACCGCAGAGAGGTGGCATGAGCTCACCGGCAATGTTTTGCTTGAGGGTTATGGACTTTCTGAGACATCACCAAGTGTTTCAGTATCTCCAGCATATTTAACAAAGTTCAATGGTTTTGTTGGGTTGCCTGTGCCGAGCACTGAAATATCTATTCGCGATGAAACTGGCAAGCAAGTCAGAAGAGGTGAGCCGGGTGAGATTTGTGTCAAAGGTCCACAAGTGATGCAGGGATATTGGAATAATGAAGAGGCAACAAAGGAGGCCATTGATGAAGACGGGTTCTTTAAAACAGGCGATATTGGAACTTTAAATAGCGACGGGTTCATAAAAATTGTAGATCGAAAGAAAGACATGATATTGGTCTCGGGATTCAATGTTTATCCCAATGAGATTGAAGACGTTGTCAGTTTGCATCCGGACATCATCGAGGCTGCATGCATCGGTGTAGATGACGAAAAAACGGGAGAAGCAGTCAAGCTCTTTGTTGTAAAAAGCAATCCCAGTCTAGGTATCGATGAAGTGATGGATTACTGCAGAGATAATTTTACAGGCTACAAAGTTCCAAAAGATATTGAATTCATAGACGAGCTTCCAAAATCAAATGTAGGAAAAGTATTGAGACGATCACTTAGAGAGTAATTCTTCAACTTTCTCCCAATGTTCATCGCTCATCCAGGTTTTTTTAAATGAATCAAGTTCCACATTTTTGAGCTGATCATGAATGTTTCTCTTATGCGCTGAGGTCACCGATTTAATTCCTCGAATCACATCGATTGATGTCGATCGGTATGTGTTTTTAAGTTCACCGATCCTAAATTCCAAAGCTTCGTGATTATTTACCACTTCCTCTATGATGCCAGTTAGAAAAGCATTCTCTGCGTTCATCATCTTTCCTTCGATCAGAACCGAAAGTGCTTTGCTGCTTCCAATTCTATCAATAAGATCAATGATTCCACCCCATGCAGTTGTGATACCAAGAGAGGAATGAATAAAGCCGAATTTTGCGGTTTCGCAGGCAATTCTATAATCGCATGCCAATGCTAATTCTGCGCCGCCTCCCAATGCATATCCATTGATGCTTGCAATGACCGGTACAGGAAAATATCGAATATGGTCCAGCATTGCCCGACCATTCAATGCCATGGCCTCAGTTTGCTCATCCTCTTTTACTGAAGTCAGTTCTTTTAAGTCTCCTCCTGCGACAAAAAACTTTTCCCCTGATCCTTTAATGATCACGCATTTAAGATCTGAGCGATCTTTATTATCCATCAGGGAATCATTCAAACCTTCAATGACTTCATTGCTTAATGCATTGCCAGCGTCCTCACGATCAATAGTCAGCTCAAGCACAGAGTCTTGAAATTCTTGTTTAAGACTGTCTGTCATTTAGAAATAAAGTCGCATGATGCACTCGGCAACACATGCAGGACGATCTTGATCCTTGACCTCAACAGAATACTCTTCCATCAGCTCAATGCTTCCTTTAACTTCCTCAACAGAAATCAGAGTGCAGTTTGCTCTTATTGAGCTGCCCGAGATGACTGGACCTGGGAAGCGCAATTTATTAATGCCATAATTGATGATGTTTTTTGTCCCAGGAAAAACTGGAGTTGAAGGATCAACTAGCCCCCTAAGCTTTGGATAGAGCGATAAAGTAAAATAACCATGTGCGATTGTTGCTTTGAATGGCGATTCTTCAGCAGCTCTAGTTGGATCAATATGAATCCATTGATGATCCTCTGTTGCATCTGCAAATGCATCAATCTTTTCTTGAGTGATATCAATCCATTCACTCTGATGAATGAGAGTACCCACTTGGCTTTTAAGTTCACTTAGTACGACTTCTTTTGACATTTTCTTTCCTCTTTTTTTTCTTCGAAACCAAATCCTAACAAATTAAGAATAAATGAAGGAGTTGTTATTTTTATTGCGACGAAATAATTAAGTAATGATAATTAAGTAGTAAGATATAAAAAACATAAGCTGGCTCTAATTGAACCGGCAGAAATATTTAGGAAAGATGTCAGATATAAGAAAATTGCCAATTGTTTTCTGTGTTTTATTCCTACTGGGATGTGAAACACAACAACAGGGAGGAGGGTCTCAGAGTCCCTCTTCTCAGTCACCCGGTTCGCCCTCTGTGAGTATGCCCTCACCAAGCCCAACAATGCCGTCCTCAGGATCGCAAACTTCTTCATCGAGCTCGTCACAAAGTGGTTCGCAACAACAGGGCTCACAAACCAGCTCTGGCAGCCAAGGCCAAACATCAAGCGGTACTCAGTCAGCGGGGAATAATTCTGGTCAAATGGGCCAAGGTTCGATGAGTACTTCTTCTGGTCAATCGTCACAAAATGCTGGATCCATGAGTGGTTCGCAAAAATCAGCGTCCTCCATATTTGAGGACTCACTGGGTGATTTTGACAAGGATATCGCCTCAGAAAGAGTCGTCATTGCTTCAGCCGATAGAGGCGATGGCATGACTGGACAAGAATCTGCTGATGCCGCTGCGATCAGTGAAGGTGCATTAGAGGGCGGAATGGATGGTGCAATGGGCACGAGCGGTTCTGAAGCGGAAGCATCGCAAGGACAAGAAGGTGAAGCGCAGGACAGTCAGTCAGAATCTGATTCAGGCGATGATTCGTCTCAATCTCAAGCAGATAAAGATAAAGAACGCATCCCTGACGATATTCCCATGGATGGAACAGGCGAGGATGTGATTGCTAGGCAAATAAGAGAGGCAGCCATTCAAGAAGATGATCCATTGATTAGAGAGGCACTATGGGAAGAGTATCGTAAACACATGGGAATCAAGAAGTGATGGGGCAATTAAAATGATATCAAGGATACTCTTTGTGCTTACTCTGTTATTTTTTTCAGGGATGCATCATCTCGAAGCAAAAACGATAAAGTACGAAAAGGTGCAACTGGATATTGCTCAAACTGAAATACCTTTTGAAGAGTTGCTTGATATTGGAATCATGCTATTCGATCCAAATGTACCTGAGAAGGAAGATCCAATGATTTTTCCTGAAATCAGGAAAGCCGAGTCCAGATACATGCCATACCACCTTAAAAAGACATTAGAGAGTACTGGTCACTGGAGCGGCGTATGGGTGCTTCCAGAGCGATCAAAAGCGATCGACCTTATCATCGTTGGAAGAATTGAAAAATCAGATGGACTCGATGTGGAATTAAAAATTGGAGTATGGGACATTGTTGGCGCTCAATGGATCAATAAAACATATAAATCAAATATTGCTGGAAGTTCGTACAGCAAACGAAGAGATTTGACCCAAGACCCGTATCAAAACATTTTCAATAAAATTGCCAATGATCTTCTTCAAATCAAACAAGCTAAAGCTAGAGAAGATCTCATACGGTTATCACAAACCGGTGAAATACGCTTCGCCTCAGAGTTGATACCTGTTTACGATGAATATATTTCTAAAAACAAAAAAAATATCTATTCGCTTGAACGTCTTCCATCGGAGGATGATGAAATTATGCAAAGAATTCTTGAGGTACAAGAAAGAGAATTCTTGTTGCTTGATACACTCAATGAATACTACGGTCAACTCTATGAAAATCTGTCCCAACCTTATGAGGATTGGAGAAAGCTTTCAAGAGAAGACATGATCACGTATGAAGAGCTTCAAAGGTCTGCAAGAACCAGAAAAATATTGGGGGCAGTCGCATTGGCAGGCGCTTTGGCAACAGATGGAGACAGTAGAGCGAGTAGCACAATGAGACAAATGGCGATTTATGGAGGCATTGAAGGGTTGAGAAGTGGCTTTGCCACCGCTTCAGAAGCAAAAATCTATCAGGAATCATTGAAGGAGTCCGGAGCTGATTTTGATGCCCAAGCGAAACCATTGGTGATCGAATTAGAAGGACAAACGATTCGTTTGACCGGGAGTGCCGAAGAGAAATTTCAAGAATGGAGGAGACTCCTTAAAGAGATCTATATTGATGAGACTGGTTTCACCATACCTCAGGCTGAAACCGAATAATCAAAGCTCATGAATGAGTCCATTGATCAAAAAAATACTGACGCATCAGTCCAGCCTGAAGAGAAGACGCTATACCAGCAAAAATTAGAGAAAGAACACTCCAAATCAATCAGCGTACAAAAAGGAGCTGGAATTTTAGTTGGTCTGACCTTTCTTTTGGTTATCGTCATTTTTATTCTTCCATTGCTGTTGCAAGAGGATAAAGAGGATTTATCCAATCAAGAGATTGAAGAGAAACCAATCCTCATTCCAAACCAGGAGATATTGGCACAAAAGCCAATAGCGGAAGCTTTGCTTTCTGAATTATTGATTAAGATCGAGTCTCTTAAGCTTCAAGGCATTCTTTTTTGGGGAATGGAAAAATGGAAGGATTTACTCCTTGTGCAACAAGATGGCGATTCAGCATTCATAGAGCAGCAGTATGATGTCTCAGCAAATCGATATCGAGAGGCTTTACAAATGCTTTCAGATATGGAGGTTTCAATTCCTGATGTATTAACAAATGCTCTTAAATTGGGACAAACATCAATCCTTGCTGGCAATAAAAATGATGCCATTGCAAATTTTGAAATTGCATTGGCAATTGATGGCAACAACCTTGATGCAAAACAGGGCTTGGATCGGGCCCTAAAACTAGATCAGGTATTGGAAAGAACTCAAAGAGGTCAAACTGAATTTGGAATGGGAAGTTATGAGCGAGCCATTGAGTCATTTGAAGATGCTTTATCGATTGACTCCAATTGGCAAGCAGCAATCGATGGACTGACTCAATCAAAGAAATCATATGCAGATGAACTCTTCCAGGAATCATTATCAAGAGGATATCAATCCTTAAAGGATGAATCTTTTGATGATGCAAAGAGTTTATTTGATCAAGCTTTATCGATTCGTCCAAGTTCACAAGAGGCTCTTCAAGCCCTCGATGAACTGAATTTAAAGAGAATTGCAAGTCTCACAAAATCATTCAAGTACAAGGGATTGATTGCAGAAGTCAATGAGGAATGGAATCAAGCGAAAGGTTTTTACGAAGAGATTTTAGTCATTGACCCCAATCTCGAAGAGGTCAAAGATAGTTTAAGCAGGGTTGAATCAAGGATTTTACTAGAAGCAGAGATGACATCTATCATTGCGAGAAGTGATGCTTACAATGACAATAAAGTTTTGGGCCAAGCTCAAGCCCTATTGGAAACTGCAAAGTCAATAGAGCGTATTGGGCCAAAGATGGAAGGATCTATTCAAAAGCTCGATTCTTTGATTCGAATTGCGCTGATACCGGTAGATGTGATTTTTGAGTCTGATGAGCTCACTGAGGTCACTATATTTAAGGTCGATCAAATGGGCACTTTTCAACAAAAGATAGTTCCCCTCAGACCGGGAATTTATACTGCAAGAGGAAGCCGAAAAGGATTTAAAGATGAAACCATAAGATTCAGAGTGGGACCCAATAAGCAGAATCAGAGGGTTAGAATTATTTGCAATAAGAAAATATGAGCCAAATTATTATTCAAAATGGGAATCAATCTAAGACGATTGAGCAAGATGATTTTCCAATAAGGATTGGGACTGATCTTAATTCTGAGATTTTGATTTCAGGATCCTTGGCCGAAGGCTTGTCCGCAACCATTGATCGAATAGGTGACAAATACCTTCTTCAAATCACCAATCAATCCATTGATGCTTTGATGAATGGAATTAGATTTAAAGGAAGTCATTGGATTGAGAGTGACGATGAACTAAAGATCAATAATGCAGTCATTCAATTTGCACATCAAGGAGACGATCTTCTGATTTCGGTGAGTGATATCAGCGGCGAACAACCAACCATATTTGAGAAAAGACAATCCAAAGGACTATTCGAGAATCAAACCCTTAGATACATTGGATCGTCTATCGCTTTGGCTGTGCTTTATTTCTCTTTTTACTTTTTCACAGCAAAAGCAGTAAAAATTGGTGTTTTTGACGATTTAAATGGAGAATCGATCACTCAAGAATCAACCATAAACATCGATGGAGGTTTATTTCCAGCTTTTAAAATAGGCGGGCGATATCTTCTGAGAAGTGGTGAATATGAAATCAGTATTCTAAATGAAGGCTATGTTTCTTTAGATAAAGGAAATTTGATCATCGATGAAAATGAGTCCCAGGATCGAATGTTTGATTTGAGAAGACTGCCTGGGAAGATTGTATTCATCATGAATCCAAGTGTTGACTTTGATCTTTATGTGGATGATTCAGAGGTCATCAAAATAACACCAGAGATATTGCTTTTGGCAGGTAATCGTAAGATTGAGCTTCGATTTAAGAAATATTTCACAATAAAAAAAGAAATATTTGTAAATGGAAAAGGAGAAATTGAAGAATATTCTTTTGATCTTGATCCTGCATGGGCAGATGTTGCTATTAGCACAGAACCAGATGCTGTGAGCATCTTTAATGGCAATGAAGAGTTGGGAAATACGCCTTCTACTGTTCAACTCATTCAAGGCAAAAATATACTCACTCTTAGGAAGTCAGGTTATAAAGATTATGAGATTGACTTAGATGTCGTTGCACAGCAGTCACTCTCGCTGGACTCGTTGATGCTTTCTAGATTGGATGTGCCGTTAAAAATTGCAACCCAACCAGAGGGCGCTTCTGTCAACATTAATGCTGAGTATCGAGGTTTGACCCCAATAGAGACCATGCTTGAACCTTTGGTTGAGCACAATATATTAATTAGTAAACCGGGTTACAAAGATATTAATAATCAGGTGAACTTGAGTACCATCGAAAGTTTGTTATCAGAAGGAAAAGTCAGCGAGGTTTTTGATTATTCCCTCGAGAAAATTCTCGGCCAAGTTTCTTTTGTTGGTTCGGATGGAGCAAAGGTCTATCGTTCTGATGATCTAATTGGTGTGGTTCCTTTTGATATTGAAATGATCAGTGAAGAGCAGATATTACAAGTGAAGAAGGACGGCCTGGTTACTCAAGAGATTAGATTGACCCCTAACCCAAACTACCCTCAAAAAATTGAAGTAAAACTTCTCACCGAGGAAGAAACGGTTCTTGCTGCAATTCCAAAGACTTTGAAGACCTCTCAATCACAAGAGTTGAAATTAATCACACCCGGTTCTTTCGTTATGGGAACACCCAGGCGTTCTCAAGGAAGGTTATCAAATGAGAACGAGAGATTGGTTGAGATCACCAAGCCTTTCTATATTGGAACAAAGGAAGTGACAAATAATGAATTCAGAGCTTTCAAGCCAAAGCATACATCCGGTGCTGAAATGTTCAGAGAGCTTTCAAATGGGATGCACCCAACTGTAATGGTCAGTTGGTCAGATGCTGCAGCCTATTGCAATTGGTTGAGTGGAAAGGAATCTTTAGAGCTTGCCTACGAAAACATTGATGGTCAATTTAAGCTTAAAAAGCCAATGACGAATGGATACAGACTGCCGACAGAAGCCGAATGGGAATGGGTTTCTAGATACAATGGCGGAGCAGGTGAGCAGAGATATCCATGGGGCGACAGCATGCCACCTATAGAAGAAAGTGGAAATTATGCAGATGAGTCAACAGAAAGTCTTTTGACAAACGTACTGGGGGATTACTGGGACGGTTATCCTGTGACTGCACCTTCAGGAAGATTCTACTCGAACATGATTGGGATATATGATCTGGGAGGCAATGTGGCTGAGTGGGTTTCAGATTATTATGCTGTGCCAACGCGTCAACTCAGAGTGGTAGAGAGAGATCCCCTTGGACCGATTGAAGGAACTGCAAGAGTTATCAAAGGATCAAGCTGGAGAGATTCGTCACTTACAAAACTTCGTTTTGCTTATAGAGATTATGGAACCCAAGGAAGATTGGATGTTGGATTTAGAATCGCAAGGTATACTGACCTGGACAATGAAAAAGATGAAAACAACAATTAAATCATTGCTTTTTATGATTATAGGATCCTCACTATTATTTGGCATGACTTCATTGGATGCACAAGAATTAGAAAGTGAGACAAAATCACAGGAAGAAATTGATAGAGAGCTTGAAAAGGAATTGGCCAAAATTCAAGAGGCATATGAAGAAGAATCATTGGAGGAATTTGTGCCGTCGGAGCCATTGTCTGCTGACGTTGCTGTGAGCTTCCCATCTGATATTTAGGAGTAAGTCATGAATGGAAATAATTTATCGAAGGAATTTTTATATCAAGCGCTTGCGTTGATTGTGTCAATAATCTTGGTTCATGCAACTTATGTCTCATTGATAAGACCAGAAGCAAAGGAAATCATAAAAGAGCAACAGATCATGATTGAGCAAGATGTCAATTATGTGCCTGAAAGATCATTCTATGTGATTGTTAGAGATTTTGAGCAAGAGGCCTGTTTCATACTGATGCTATGGGCTTTTGCAATCATGACAATCAAAGCAAATGCCTCGATCAATGAACGACGTTTGTTGAGGGAAGATCTCATCCCCATTCGCATAGGAGAAAGTATCAATCCTAGTTCTGCAACGGATTATCTCCGGCAGTTAGAAGGATTGGATGATTCAAGGAAAGACTTATTCTTAACCAGAACATTGATCAATGGACTGAAACGTTTCACCACAACTAAGAATGTTCAAGATGTATCGACCACAACTCATACAATGGTAGAGTCTGAGGCTGAGAGATTGGAATCCGAGCTTTCAATGATCAGGTATATTGCTTGGGCAATTCCTTCAATTGGATTCATTGGTACTGTCAGAGGAATTGGAGCTGCACTTTCATTGGCGCATAGAGCGGTTGATGGAGACATCAGTGGCGTGACACAAAATTTGGGTGTTGCCTTTAACTCGACCTTCATCGCCTTGCTGATCAGCATTGTCATTATGTTTATGGTGCATCAACTTCAATTGCTTCAAGAAAGGCAAATCTTTGAAACTGAAACCTACTGCGATGAAAATTTAATCACGCATTTAAAAGGTGAATGACTTCTTGATTTATGGCTAGAAGACAGTTCAACGTATTTAACCTTTCGTTCTTAGATGTGATCTCATGTGGATTTGGAGCAGTGATTCTATTTTTTATGATCATAAACACTCAATCCAAGACCAGAAGCGAGCAGGCAAATGTTGAACTTCAAGCAGAAAGTCAGCTGTTAGAAGAAAGAATCTTTGACGAACAGAAAAAACTGGTGGTGCTAAAAAATACCATTGATCAGATGGATTCAGAGAATGCAATCATTCAGGGAAGCGTCTCTGATCTAGCCAAAAAGATTGAAGATCTCCTCAGAGAGATCGAATTCCTAGAAAATAACTCAGTGGCTTCTGTGTCTGATATCAACCAGCTTCAATCCGATGTGAAGCAGTTGGAGGAAGCAAATAAACGGATGATGTCCCAGATGGAAAGAGCCAGCAGTAATCCTGGAGATGCATTGAGAAGCTTTGATGGCGATGGAGAACGTCAGTATCTTACGGAATTAAAACTAGGCGGAGATCACGTCCTTTTTTTAGTCGATGCATCAACAAGCATGCTCGGCAGGACTTATGTAAATGTCATCCGTTATCGAAATATGTCGGATCAAATGAAAGTTAAGGCTCCCAAATGGAGACAGGTAGTCAGCAGTGTTGATTGGTTGACCACCAGGCTGAAAACCGGCACAAAATTTCAAATCTATGCTTTCAATGAGAATGCTCAAACAATTATTTCTGGATCAGATGGTAATTGGATTGAAGTCACAGATGGGAGCGAGGTTGATGCTGCCATTCAGGACTTAAAATCAGTTGTTCCAGACAAAGGAACAAGTCTTGTTAATGCTTTCAGTCAGATCAATCAATTATCACCCAGACCAGACAATATTTTTTTAATAACTGACGGTCTACCGACCCAAGGGAAAAGAAATCCAATTCGGGAAATGATCAGACCCGAGCAAAGATTGAGTTTTTTCGAGCAAGCATTGAGAGAATTGCCACCCGTTCCTGTGAATGTTCTCTTATTTCCGATTGATGGAGATCCTTCAGCATCTGCAGCTTATTGGAGCCTTGCACAAAGAACGAGAGGAAGCTTTATGGCTCCAGCGAGTGATTGGCCATAATGAGGAAGCGACGCAATATGGAAACCTTTAATCTGTCTTTTCTAGATGTGGTTTGTTGTGGTTTTGGAGCAGTCATTCTTCTTTTGGTGATCACCAAGATATATGAACCGATCAGCATTCAGGAAAGCAAGGTGAATATGGAAGAACTCGTGGTAGAGCTTGAGAGACAGCTCAATGAACTCAAGGGTGAATCGACAGTTCTGAATGAGGAGATGTTGGATTTTGAGGAACAGATTTCTGAAAACAACGAAAGAAAAAATAAACTCAGTGGAGATGTTTCCTCATTAGAAGCAGAATACAAAGCGAGTCAATCTATGGCTGAAGTCTCAGATGGGGTCCTTAATAATCTTCTCGCAGCTAAGCAAGAGTTGACTGAAGAAATGAAGAGATTGCTTGTGGACTATGATCCTCTGGATGATAGCACTGTGGGTGGAATACCAGTTGACAGCGAGTACATCATTTTTGTGATTGATACATCTGGGAGTATGCGAAATGGTGCTTGGAATACCGTTATAGAAAAAGTTTCAGAAACATTACAAGTTTACCCTGAAATTAAAGGTATCCAAGTTCTAAGCGATAATGGCGAATATATGTTTTCATCTTATGCAGGCAAATGGATTCCAGATTCAAGAGAAATTAGGAAAAATGTAACTCAAACTCTGAGATTTTGGGCGCCTCTTAGTTATTCAAATCCAGCTCCTGGCATTACTCAAGTCATTAGTACTTTTTATTCCCCTGATAAGAAAATTAGTATTTATGTCTTTGGAGATGATTTTAGCTCAGGGTCTGTAGAAGCGGTTTGCAGGACTGTTGCACGAGTTAATAAGGCAGATCGATTTGGCAATCGCTTGGTGAGAATACACGGAGTTGGTTTCCCATCAGGAGGAGCATCAAAACCTGTGCAGTTCGCAAATTTAATGCGTAAACTTGCTGAGCAAAATGGTGGAACATTTGTCGCATTGCCAAATAGCAGATAAGAGGAGATAAAATGAATATTGATGATCTAGAAAAAAAACATTGTGTACCTTGCGAAGGAGGAATCGATCCACTCGATGAGGACGCAGCCAAGCAAATAGCAAAAGCCATTGATCCTGAATGGTCAATAGCAGAAGATTTCAAATCAATTTCAAGAGAATTTAAGTTCGATGGCTATAACAAAACCATTTCATTTGTTAATGCTGTGGCATGGATCGCAGAATCTGAGGATCATCATCCAGACCTAACTGTTAAGTATGGATCTTGTTTTGTGCTTTATACAACCCATGCAATCGGCGGGCTATCAGAGAATGATTTTATTTGTGCAAAGAAGATAGATAATATCTTGGCCTAAATTGCTTCATAAAATTCATGGGAATGATTGGGTAACAGGTGAGGAATAACTTTTAAGTGATGTTCCTTGCTCATGCTTCTTCCAAAATTAATTCTATCTTGAATACTTTCCCACTCCTCGATCATTACAAAATGTTCTCCATGGTCATGATCTTCTTCTGGGGTATTTGCAAGCTCTTCTTCTGAATAAGTGGCCTTCACCGCTTGCTCCATTGCACCGGTTTTTGCTCTAAAGATTTTTCGTGAAATAAAGCCAGATGCTTCTTCGTAAATATTTTGTAAGTCCTGATAATATTGCTGTACATCTGAAGCATGATCTTTTTTGGCATAAATAGTGACAATGTAAGTTTCCATTTTCATTTTTCCTTTGCTTGATTTACTTTAGCCTTAGTGACATCTTACAATCAGAAACGAATCAAGTGTATGTATCAAAAGAAAAATTTTTTTAATGCGGCAAATGCCTTATCAGGAATCATCAAGCAAACTCCATTGCTTTGGTCAAAGAAATTGAATGATAAATTGGGATCCAATTTATATCTAAAGGCAGAGTGTCTTCAACTAACTGGATCATTTAAATTAAGAGGCGCTTATTACTGTATGCACAGTCAGTTTGTCAAAGAGGGCAAACAAGATGTTGTGGCTTTTTCATCGGGCAATCACGCACAGGGTGTCGCATTGGCTTCAAAACTGCAAAATGTGAAAGCAACGATTGTGATGCCGATCGATGCACCAAAATCAAAGGCCGACAATACGATGGCTTTAGGAGCAGAGATTGTTTTTTATGATCGTTATACGGAGTCTAGAGAGGAGATTGCACGAAATTTAGCGGATAAAAATGGCGCATTTTTAATACCTGCATATGATCACTATGATGTGATCTGTGGCCAAGGAACGGTCGGCATGGAAGCATTCCATCAGATGGCAAACATCGGTCGATCATTAGACCGCTTTTATTGCCCAATTGGTGGAGGCGGTCTAATGGCTGGCTCATCTTCCGCATTAAATCTTTTTAGTTCGGATACTGAAGTTATTGGTGTTGAGCCAGAATCGCTCAATGATACTCAAAAATCTTTGATTTCTGGAAGAAGAGAAAGCATTAAAACTCAACCCAATACGCTCTGTGATTCTCTCATGGCTGAGATACCCGGTGAAATCACATTCAAGATCAATCAAAAGCTTATTTCATATATTGATACGGTCACCAATCAACAGGTGATTGATGCCATGAGAATTATTTTTAATGAGTTTGGTCTCACTGTTGAGCCGGGCGGAGCAGTTTCACTCGCTGCAGCAATATCAGCCATTGCAAAAAAAGCAGTTGACCCTGATGAAAATATTGTAGTGGTTTTGAGTGGAGGAAATATTTCAAAAGAACGTCATCGGAAACTTATCAATTAATGATTGATGTATCTTTTTATTAGTCGTATCTTATGATGGTTTTTTGAGAATAGTCTCTAGGTGATCAATAAATGAATACAATACAGGTTAGAAATCCAAGAACTGGCGAGAATGATTATAGTTTTGAAGCAACATCATCCGATGAAATTTCAAGTATTGTTGCCGAATTAAAACAAAACCAATCCAACTGGGCATCAAAAAGTGTCGACGAAAGAGCAGACGTTTTAGACCAATGGGCAAAGATGGTTGCTGAAAGCGATGAACTCTTAGAGGCACTTATTGCTGATACAGGTCGTTATTTTATATGCACCGGTGAAGTCGCTCAATTAACCAAGATGGTTCCTGGATGGAGAGCATTGGGGAACCGAGTTTTTTCAGAGCAAGAACCACTCCAGTCATCTGTTCCAAGTGTCACCTACACACACCAATATAAGGCATTTGAGGTTGTGGGGATTATAGGACCATGGAATTTCCCATTTCTGATTACATTGATCGATTTAATACCAGCGTTAATGGCAGGATCCACAGTGATTGTAAAGCCGAGCGAGATTACACCAAGATTTATTAAGCCCATACAAGACATTATCCAAAAGATACCTGAGCTTCATAAAGTGTGCCGATTCGTTCAAGGCGGAGGACAAACAGGCCAAGACTTAATTGAGAAAGTCGATGCGCTTTGTTTTACAGGGAGCGTAAAGACTGGAAAACTAGTTTATGAGAGTGGCGCAAAGAACTTTATCCCCGTTTATGCAGAATTAGGGGGAAAAGACCCCGTCATTATCACCGAAAATGCAGACCCTCTTGATTCGGCACGCATAGTACTGAGAGCATCTGTTCAAGCTACAGGTCAAGCATGTCAATCAATTGAACGAGTATATGTTCATAAATCAATCGCTGAGGAATTCACTGAATCCTTGGCCCAACAAGCAAGCGAAGTCACACTGAATTATCCAGATGTGCGAGAAGGCCACATCGGCCCACTGATTTTTGATAAACAAGCAGACATCATTGGTGATCATCTTCAAGATGCAACAGAAAAAGGAGCCACAATACTCACTGGTGGCAAGATCGAAGATCATGGAGGAGGTAAGTGGATTAAACCAACCGTCATTAAAAATGTGGATCATTCAATGAAAGTAATGACTGAGGAGACCTTTGGTCCTGTTATTCCTGTTATGACATATGAGAATATCGAAGATGCAATTGATTTAGCAAATGACACAATCTATGGTCTTTCAGCAGCTGTTTTAGCAGGCAGTCATGAGGAAGCTGCAGAGATAGCTAGGCAAATTGATGCAGGTGCAGTCACGTTGCAAGATTGTGGAGCTACAACCTATGTTTTTGATGGTGAGAAGAACTGGTTTAAGCTTTCCGGTATTGGTGCTTCAAGAATGGGTGAAATGGGAATGCTTAGATTCTTTAGGAAGAAGGTTCTTTATTCTCAGCATGGTGAGACCCATGACATCAATGCGATGGGAGAGCGTTAGTTCTAAAACATTGATTTAGGATCAATTCCATCAATTTCAGGATCAGGATCTTTGCCCTCCATAAATGGGCCTGTAATCATCTGATCATATGACATCCCTGGCCCTATCATTGGAAATACCATGGCTTCGGGATCTATGATCACCTCAAGAAAGGCAGCTTTCTCAAAATTGACAAATCGCTCAATTGTTTCTTCTACCTTGGATTGATCAGTCAACCTTTCTGCAAACTCAAAACCATCTGATTGTGCAGACATAATGAAGTCTTTCGTATGAAGGGTTTTATCGCTTGCTGATAATCGTCCACCGTAATATAGCTTCTGCCATTGCTTAACCATCCCATCTCCTGAGTTATTGAGGAGCAATACTTTAATGGGTAAGTCATAATTTGTTATGGTTTCGAGGTCTCCTAGATTCATCCTTATGCTGCCATCACCATCGATGTCTATCACCGTCTTATCGGGATGTGCAAATTGAGCTCCGATTGCAGCAGGAATACCAAAACCCATTGTTCCCATGCTGCCAGATGTCAGCCAGAGTCTGGGATTTTTGAAGTCGAAGTACTGTGCTGCCCACATTTGATGTTGGCCGACACCAGTAGTGACAATCGCATCACCCTTAGTGATCTTGTTTATGCATTCAATGATATGTTCTGGCTGAATCAATTCAGACGAACGATTAAAGTTCAGAGGATATTTTGATTTGAGCTCATTGGTATGGCTGACCCAATCGCTAAAATTAAACTCAAGTTCTTTATTTTTCGCATGTTGAATGAGATCCACCAACGCTAATGATAAAATACCCAGGTGAGACCATGCAGCATTCTTCACTTTATTGATCTCAGATGGATCCACATCAAAGTGGGCAATCACTTTTGCTTGAGGAGCAAACCTTTCCGGCACGCCTGCAACACGATCATCGAAGCGTGAACCTATTGCGATCAAAAAGTCACTTTCTTGAACAGCATAGTTTGCGAAAGGAGTGCCATGCATACCCAACATATGAAGAGAAGATTGATGCTGAGTATCGACCCCACCCAAGCCCATCAGTGTTGATACGGCTGGGAGATTAAAGTAATCAATAAATTCTCTGAGTTCTTTAGATGCGTTTGCAGAGATTACTCCGCCACCAAAATAAATCAGTGGTTTTTTTGAATTAGAAAGATGCTCAAAAAATTCTGATGATTTTTCTTGGCTTAAGCGTGATTCTTCAATGGCTAATATTCTATTGCTGTATGCTGCAATATTAGCGTCTTCATAGTCCTCACTGGAGATTTCAGCTGTCTGTATATCTTTTGGAATATCAACAACAACAGGGCCAGGTCTTCCAGATTTAGCAATTTCAAAAGCAGCCTTTAGTGTTGAAGCAAGCTTATTCTCATTTGTGACAAGAAAGACATGCTTTGCAACAGATCCCATCACGCTTGTTATCGGCGCTTCTTGGAATGCATCACTGCCAATTGATTGTCTACTGACTTGCCCACATATGATCACCATTGGAATAGAGTCAGCCATTGCATCTCTTACAGGTGTGACAGTATTTGTAGCTCCCGGACCAGAGGTGACCATGACCACGCCTGGTTTTCCTGTGGATCGTGCATATCCGGATGCCATGAAGCCAGCACCTTGTTCATTAGAGGGAACAATCAAAGGCATCGGGTTTTCTGGGTTCGCTTCATTGTATTTAAACACTTCATCATAGGTGGGCAAAATAGCTCCACCGCTATAACCAAAGATGGTTTCAACGCCTTCTTTTGCAAGAACATCTAATATTATTTCTGAGCCTGTTTTCATTTCTTATGGTTAATTATTAGTTGGTAATCTCTATTAAGCATCAGCCTTATATTTTTTCAAGGAAAACACCATACTACAAAGATAAGTGAAAAGTAATAATCATAACTTTCTTCATTTGTCTGGATTAGTATGTACAATTCATTTTACCGTAGAAAATTTTAAGATATTGAGCTGCATGAAGCATACAATTGCAATTTTGTTACAAAACGAGTCAGGCGCTTTGACACGGGTATCTTCAATGTTTTCAACCAGAGGATTTAATATTGATTCATTGAGTGTTGCACCCACAAAAGATCCAATGATTTCAAGGCTGACTCTTGTCACCGATGTAAGTGATGAGCAAATGGATCAGGCAGTGAAGCAACTGTATAAACTCATCGATGTGATCGATGTTTTAGACATCACACCATTGGATCACATAGAAAGTGAATTGATGATGGTTAAACTTAAGATTCCTGGCGATAATCTGAATTCAATAAAAACAATATTCTATGACTACTCTGCCGAAATCATTAATGAGAAGGATGATCTAACGATCATCCAAATGCTGTCTGATCCAGATAGCATCAATGAGTTTCTTAAATCAATCGAGAACATGAGCGATCTGGTTGCGATCGCTCGTTCCGGCCCGTTATCAATTGTTAAGGGCGATATAAACCTTAATTTGTGACAATCAGACTTCCCTGCATGATTGCATAGTGTCCTGGGAATGAGCAGAAAAATGTATAGTTTTCATTGCTCGAAAGGTCACTCGCTGAGCATGTAACAGTTGTACTTTCTCCGCCACCAATAATCTTTGAATACGCAATCACTCTCGAATCATTTTGAGGAACATAATTATTATCTAGCCCAGCCGAACCTCCAGCTTGAGCAACAGGCATAAAGTCTGATGACTTAGTAAGCACCCAGTTATGCCCCATTATATTTGCTGGCAATTGACCGGTATGTTTTAAGGTGACAGTGACTGTTTCGCATGATGCGCTGACAGTCATTGTTTTTGAGTTGAACTGAAGTGCATCATTGCCTTCTATGACTTGCTCACAATCAGCAGCAATGGATTCTACACTTACTGTTGCAATAATGAGTAAGATGAAAATATTTATTTTCTTCACTTTTGTTCTCCTAATTATTTATTTGACAGTTCGCAGTACGATTGAAATTAGTTCATATTTTTGATTAGTTCATCCCCAAATTCGCTGCATTTGACAGGGGTAATATTCTCCATGAGTCTGGCAAAGTCATAAGTGACAGTTTTATTTTGAATGGTTGCATCCATTGATTGAACTATAAGATCCGCTGCTTCCTTCCAACCCATGTATCGAAGCATCATTTCGCCTGAAAGTATTACAGATCCTGGATTAACTTTATCCAAATCTGTATATTTCGGAGCTGTCCCATGAGTGGCCTCAAATACTGCATGCCCTGTCACATTGTTTAAATTTCCACCAGGGGCGATACCGATTCCACCTACTTGAGCTGCCAGTGCATCAGACAAGTAGTCACCATTGAGATTCATTGTTGCAATTACATCGAATTCTGATGGCCTAGTAAGGACTTGTTGAAGGGTAATATCCGCTATTGCATCTTTGACTAAAATAGCACCATTCTCAATGGCTGAAGCTTGTTCTTTATTTGCTGCTTCTTCACCGTTTTCGGCTTTCGTTCTTTCCCACTGATCCCATGTATAAACGTGGTCACCGTATTCTCTCTCAGCAAGTTCATATCCCCAATTTCTGAAAGCACCTTCTGTAAACTTCATGATGTTGCCTTTATGTACAAAGGTCACACTTTTGCTTTTATTCTCAATCGCGTAATCAAAAGCTGACCTAAGGAGCCTTTCAGAACCTTCTATTGAGATGGGCTTAATTCCTATGCCCGATGATTCAGGAAAACGAATCTTTGAGTATTCATCAGGAAAAGATTCTTTTAAGAGTGCAAGAAAATTTTGGTTGGACGCTGTTCCTTGTTCAAATTCAATTCCGGCATAAATGTCTTCAGTATTTTCTCTGAAAATGACCATGTCTACATTCTCAGGACTTTTAACCGGTGAAGGCACCCCTTGATACCATCGAACCGGCCTAATGCAGACGTATAGGTCCAGCAATTGCCTTAAAGCAACATTCAGGGAACGCATGCCACCTCCTATTGGAGTGGTAAGTGGACCCTTGATGGAGACCAAATATTCTCTGCATTGGTCAATGGTTTCATCCGGAAGCCAATTATTGAATTTATCGAAGGCTTTTTGCCCTGCATAGACTTCAAGCCAATGTATCTTTCTTTCGCCCTGGTAAGCTTTCTCAACTGCTGCATCAAAAACTCTTACTGATGCTTTCCAGATATCTGGTCCAATTCCATCGCCTTCGATGAATGGGATTATTGGGTCATTGGGGACACGGAGTGTGCCGTTATCCATTTGGATTCTCGAACCATTTTGGGACATATATACCTCTAGTAAACTTAGCTCATTATGTGTTCGTGCCACATTATCTATAGTTTAGTTTTTGAATACAAGAGGTATTGAGAATCAGTGTCTTCCTAGGAAATCAAAAAGAATTTCACAGAATGCGATTTTTTGCTCTTTTCCAGCAACAACGTGAGCAACATCTTCCATCATAACGCCTTCTGCATTTGGGATTCCATTCTCGAGTGGCAATGTGGTTCTGGGCCCAGTGACAAGATCTTTCCCGGCATGAATGATCAGCGTTGGTGCAGATATTTCATTCAATCTATCTTTGACATCATGATTTATGCAAGCTTCAACCAGTCTTGCATGGGTCTCATAGTTTCCATTTAGTTCTTTCCATCCTGCATTCGGACCCAGTAATTTATCTTTATTTTGATTGTAGTATTCAGGGAGGAAAGAATAGATTGAAACTTTCTCCTGAAAAGTTAGAAAGCCTGAATCACGATGCACGTCCCTGAATAACTTTAATTGGTCATAGAGATAGGTGTCACAGTATGCCCATGCACCCATATTGACCATGCTTCGAACAAGTTCTGGACGATTGATTGCAATTTCTTGAGCAACGCAGCAACCCATGCCAACAAGGCCAATCAGATGAACATTATTCCACCCCAGGTGGTCCAATAAACTAGTTAGATCATCTGCATGCATTCTCATTGAAGGCTCAACATTTGGGTCATCGCTGGATTCACAGATACCTCTGTAGTCAAAGACCAAAACTTGATATTTTTCAGTCAATCCTCTTGCCAGAAGCCCATCATTCCCATGACAAAAGGTTCCCCATCCACCCATGCAAACTGCTGGATCACCATCGCCATGTATTTCATAGTGCATTTCATGATTATTTATATTGATGCTTGGCATGCCGACTCCTTAATTATGTTGAAGTAAATTATATAGTCTGCAATTAGGCTGATCTATTACTTTCTTTGAAATACTGGTAGTCTGAAACTCAAATAATCAAATAGGGGATTGCTCATTAACAATAAAGAGACAAAGACCATCATGGAGTTCCTCAGTGAGAGTCCCGATGTGGATGTTAGCACGGCATGGGAGAGATGCTGGGGCATTCAAACAAAGATAATTGAGAGGGTGCAAAATCGATACGATGTTAATAGACATCCCTCGTGTGATGGCAGAGAGTACTTTATTTCAGATGATCATGAAGTCCATGGAAAAATGGAGGGATCATTTAATTCATTTACCGGGAACGAAGTGGATTGGTTGGTTCACTCTTGGATAGGCAATAGACAGAGAAGTATTCTAGACATCAACGCAACTGTTTTTCTTGGTCAAATGAATCAAGTTCCTCACCTCACCATTATTTTTGGAACAATACCGAGGCTTTATTTTTATGCTGAATATACACCAAGGATGGATTTGAGAACCAACCCTGATTATGTAACCAAGTATTATGAGCCCGTGAATCAAGATTTCTTGGAATTTCGAGCCAATCAAGATTGGACTCGATTTGTGAGTCACGGGACTTACTTGCGATCCTTGATGTCTCCAATTTGTGTGAGTTCTCATGCGGAACTCAATGATTCCAATATTGATTATTGCGAAAATTATTTAGAGAAGTTTATTCAACGATGGTTTGACTGGTTGGATGAAGCAGAAGATCTGCCGGTAGAGAAGAGAGATGAGCAACAAAAATATGATTATGCAGTCAGAGAGTTGGGTTACAGAAACGATCCAATGAATATTCTTCCCATACAGGTATTTGGCCAAGAGGAGGCCAATCGAATGTTAGAGATGAGAATTGGGATAGAGCAAATCGCAGAAACAAAGGGCCGTTGGGCCAAATGAGCGGGATGACCAAAGCACTATTGATTGATGACGATCAAAAGCTTGGAGATTTATTAAAAAACTATCTGAAAACTTTCGACATTGATTTATTCGTAATCAATGACCCCCGCGAAGCAATCAAGACAATGAATGATCTTGATCCAGATCTACTGATATTGGATGTCATGATGCCACATATCAATGGTTTTGATCTTTGTAAAAGCATTCGAGAAGAATCCAATAAGCCTATCATCATGCTCAGTGCAAGAGGAGAAGCCGATGATAAAGTCAAAGGAATTGATTTGGGCGCAGATGATTATCTATCCAAACCATTTGAAGCGAGAGAATTGGTTGCAAGAATGCATGGTTTGCTCAGAAGACTCCGAAAAGATTCCGGCCAGAATCCTGGTCAAATTTTTGAGGTTGATCAACAAAGATTCGAAGTGTCTCTTAATGGAACCATTTTAGACCTGACCACCAAGGAATTTGAACTTATGGATTTATTTATTAAGAATCCTGGGGTTATCTTTTCAAGGGATGAGATCATAAAAGAAATCAAAGGCATTGATGCACATCTATTTTCAAGATCAATTGATATTCTGATTTCACGTTTACGCCATAAAATCGAAGACTACCCAAAAGATCCTCAACTCATAAAAACAATTTGGGGTAAGGGCTATATGTTTGTTGATAGCCGTTGAAAGTAAGATGTTGCAGAGGATTAACTCACTATCGATTAAATTATTTGGAGTGTTCTTGGTCACCGGGCTTATCTATTTTTATCTTTTAGATTTAGGCGTTCGATCACTGATATTGAATGAAGAAGTTAGAGATACCCTGGATTATTACCAGACCAGCTATCTCGGAAATCTCATGGAAGATCTTGGTTATCCTCCAAATGCCGAGATTGCCGATGAGGTCAGCAAAGATATGCCATTTGATATTTTGATTACAGGGAAAAACTTTGAATGGAGTACAACCAGTGAGTTTCCAAATATTGATCCGATTGATTTTCAGCCGAGCGCATGGGACAGCATCAAAATAAAAAAGAACAGCGATGATGGATCCCCAACATTGATTGAAAATTCAGAATTTGCCAGATACCAAGACAGAACTTATTTTAGAATTCCATACGGAGACTACACCGTCACAATGGTGAATCCAAAAATATCAATTGAGGCTGGATCGACATACCTATTTGAAGCCATTACTCTGATCAGCCTTTCAGTCCTTTTATTCGCATACCTTCTTGTTAAAAGGATGATCAATCCAATTCAAAGTATTCAGCAGGCAGCAACCAAGATTGGGCAAGGTGAATTGACGCATAGAATAGATATCGATAGAGAAGATGAGCTTGGCCTCTTGGCAAAGGAAGTTAATTTCCTCGCTGACAATGTAGTAGAGATGCTGGAGGCAAAGCAGCGGTTGAACATGGGAGTCAGTCACGAACTTAGATCTCCTCTTACCCGAGCCAAGCTTCAGGTTGAAATGCTAAATGATCCTGTTAAGCGAGAGAGTCTGTTGGATGAGATTCAGGCCATGGAAAGCATTATCTCGAGCTTATTAGAAAGCGAGGCAATTAATTATGGGCACAAGAAATTAGATTTAGGAAATGTCGATATTGATAGATCAATACAGGACTTAATAGCCGGTTCACACTTCCTAAATGACATAAAGATTGAAAGCGATATTCATGAAAATATTTTTATTGAGGCAGATCCAATATTGTTTCAAGTTATGCTGAAGAATATTTTTGAGAATGCATCCAGATACACAAAAGAGGATAAGAAACAGATTGATATTACTGTTCTTCAAGCCGAAGATGCAATCCAGATCATCATAAGAGATTATGGCCCTGGTCTGGAAATTAAAGATCTCGATAAAGTGTTTGAGCCTTTTTTTAGGGCTGAGGAATCAAGGAGCAGAAGCAGCGGCGGTTATGGATTGGGGTTGTATCTTACGAAACAAATAGCGGACGCACACGGCGGTAGAATCTCTATTCAGAATCATGAGAGTGGCGGCGCTGAGGTATCATTGAGTTTACCCAAAAAACAGAGTTGATTCTTTTTGTTTCCTTCATATAGAAAAATAGAAGAATCTATGCTCTAATCGGCTTAGATTTTTTTAGGAGAAGTCATGCCAAAAATACATGTTATCGATAGCGAAGGCGAAGAACATACTGTTGAGGGACAAGTAGGGCTTTCATTGATGGAGAGCCTGAGAGATCTTGACAATGGAGTTCTGGCACTTTGTGGGGGAATGTGTTCCTGTGCCACCTGCCACTGTTATATTGAGGAATCATGGACTAGTAAATTAGGTGAGCGTGAAGACGATGAACAAGAACTGTTAGAGGATCTTGATTCATTCAGGGAAAAACAATCAAGGCTCTCTTGTCAGGTCGATTTCTCAGAGGAAATGGATGGAATAAGAGTGGAAATCGCTCCCGATGAATAAGGAAATCATATGATTAAATTGTTTCACGCACCCGGCAGTCGATCGGTGAGAATTATTTGGCTCCTCGAAGAGCTGGGATTGAATTATGAGCTAGAGGTTCTAAAAAGAGGAGAGATCAATCAAGCCTTTGTTGAAGCGAGCCCCTTCTCGAAATTGCCTACGATCATAGATGGTGAAGTTGTGATGTCAGAATCCGTCGCAATCGTCCAATACATATTGCAAAAATATGGAGAGGGAAGATTGGAGCCGGACCATGATTCTGATGAATATGCAGAGTATCTTCAGTGGTTAAATTTTGGTGAATCTGTTTTGATTGATCCAATCGTTTCAATATTAATCAATAAGGTCTTCAGGCCAGAAGAGCATCGTCATGAATATTCCATTCAGAGTGCAGAGCAATCTTTTGCTAAAACCGTAAAAACAATGAATTCAATAATGGAAGGCAAGACCTATATCATGGGAGATGACTTTACTGCTGCTGATATCATCAACGGATATACTTTGAGATTGGCAAATAATTTGCAATTACTTACAGGAGAGCCTGGCACAGAAAATGTGGCAAACTATTTTAAATCTTTGGAGAGTAGGGGCGCTTACCAAAAAGCAATATCCGATACTAAATCATAGGCCATCGACCAGACCAAGGTGCTGCCTCTTCAAGCTGCAGTGAAAGTTCCAATAATTCCTCTTCATTTCCATAGTTTGCATGGAGATGTGTACCAATAGGCAGACCAGATGATGACCAGTGCATAGGCAATGAAATTGCTGGATCTCCAGTAACATTGGCAAGTGGTGTGAATGTGATGAAGCTCAGAGAACTCTCAAGCAATGTATCAAAATCTATATTGGGTGCCATTGACCCTATTCTTGGTGCGACTGTTTGTGTGACAGGAGAGAGTATGAAATCAAAAGATTTAAAAAGCTCCCGAGTTCTCATGGTGTCATCTTTAAGCCTTGAGACAGCTAGTTCAACTTGCCCTTTGGGTTGATTATCAAACCATTTTCCCAAATCCAGTGTCCACGGTTCAAGCAGAGAATCTATAGGTGTTTCTTTAGATACAAAATTTTGTTGAGCCAAATCAATGATTCCTTTTGCTCCATAAGCCCACATCGTTAAAAATGAATTCGTGAATCGATCACCATTGATAAATGGTTTTATTTCTTCTACTTGATGGCCAAGATTTTGGCAGATGAGGGCTGAGTTCTCGATTGCATTTCTGACCTCAGGTTCAGCTTCTTGTCCGAGCATGTTCGAAGTGATCATTCCAATTCTGAATTGTTTTTCTTTTGGGTAGATGTTTTCAGGCACAGGTTTCAGTTTAGAATTGTTCAGCGATTGCATATGGTGAAGCGCAGTGACGGCATCTCTTACGCTCCTTGTATGAACAAACCTCACGCTCAGGTCAACTGGACGATTTGGTTGCGCATCATCAATTGTTCTATGGATTGTGGGCTTTAAGCCCACGATTCCGCAACAAGAAGCAGGAACTCGAATTGATCCACCCCCATCTGATGCCGAGGCAATGGAAACCATTCCAGATGCAACCGCAGCGGCAGAACCACCGCTGGATCCACCGGGAGAATGATTAAAATTCCAAGGGTTTCTTGCTGGCCCCAGTAGCAGAGATTCAGTCACCCCCAACAGACCAAACTCTGGCGTATTGGTTTTTCCAAGTGAAATCAGTCCCATATCAAATGCGGCCTGAACATTAGAGGAATTTCTATCGGCAATGCGATTTGCAAACATACGTGATCCACTTGTGGCTCTGACACCTTTGTGATTAAGGAGATCTTTAATGAGGTAAGGCACTCCAGGAAAAGGACCTTTTCCATTATGATTTTTTGCAGCCAACAATGCTTTTTCAAAAGATCTGGTAACGACTGCATTTAAATATCCATCCACAGCTTCAATTCTATTAATGGCTGACATCACCATCTCTTCGATGGAAACCTCTCCTTTTTTGATCAGATCAGCTTGGGCGGTTGCATCCATCATGAAGAAAGGATCATTTTTAGCAAGTATCTCTTGGATGGAAACCAAATTAGATAGCCCAAGGGCCAATCCCGATTTTAGAAGCATTCTTTTTGATTTATTAGGCCTGCCCATTTGTTACATTAGCTCCTGCACATTCTCGGGCGGTCTGCCAATGATTGCTGATGATTCATTGAAGACGATTGGACGCTCAATCAGAATTGGGTGCTCAACCATGATCGAGATTAAATCATCATTAGGAATGTTGGATAAATCAATATCGAGTTCTTTGATGATTGACTCACCTTTTCTCACCAGGTCAGATGGTTTCATGCCTAATTTTTCAAGCAATGAGTTTAGTTCAGATACGCTGGGCGGATCTTGAAGATAGAGAATTATTTCTACCTCAATATTCTGCCCTTCAATTATTTCTAATGTCTTCCTTGATTTACTGCATCTTGGATTGTGAAAAATTGACAACACCTTCATGGGTTACATCCTTTGTGCTCCGTCGAGATCAACACATCGTCCAGAGTAATAATCATTCATGAAGATAAATTCAGCTGCTTGGGCAACTTCATCTGGTTCTCCAATTCGACCAACCGGCACCATTTTTGAAAGTTTCTCTTTTACATTGTCAGGCATTCCAGCAACCATTTCTGTATTGATAAAGCCAGGCGCAATTGAGTTAACTCTGATCCCATATTTTGAAAGTTCCTTTGCCCATACAACCGCCATTGATTGAACGCCTGCTTTGGTTGCAGAGTAATTTGTTTGACCAAAATTTCCATGTCTAGCAACACTAGAAATATTGATGATTACACCGCCTTGACCGCCTTCGATCATGTATTGTGCAGCCTCTCTACCGCATAAAAACACGCCGGTAAGATTTATATCAATTACCGCTTGCCAGTCTTCAAGAGACATTCTCTTTACTAATTCTCCATCTTTGAATTTAACCAGTAGACCGTCACGAGTTATTCCGGCATTGTTGATTGAGCCAGCCAAAGGACCCATTTGATTAACCACTTCTGAATAAGCATTGGCTACGTCATCCTCTTTTGTGACATCAGCAGAAACACACATGACCTGTGCCCCAGCGCTTTCACATGCTGATGCAGTATCTGCAATGCTTTCTTTATCAAGATCAATGAGTCCCAACTTGCAGTTATGTGAAGCCAGTCTCTTTGCCATTGCTGCTCCAAGTCCTCTTGCAGCACCAGTGATAATAATTGTCTTATCTTTAATATCCATAATGTCCTCTTTATGTATTTTTATAAAAAATCTAGATTGTGAATTGTAACCGAAAACCCAATCAATTGACTAAAAAATAAGTGCTCATAGCTATAGAAAAATTCACTAATGAGCCCTCAAATATTCATTAAAAATTAGAATAATTATTGTTATTCTCGATTGAAGAAATTGAGTAAATTTTGAGTTTTCTGTAAACTATGCGGTAATATTTTTTCTTTAAAATTACCAAATTTTTATACTAAATAGGTGAGCTATGACTGACGCATATATTTTTGACCATGTTAGAAGCCCAAGAGGCAAGGGTAAATCTGACGGATCTCTCCATGAGGTAACGCCAATAGAGCTGCTCTCACAAGTATTGGCAGCATTAAGAGACAGAAATGATCTCGATACAAGTCGGATTGATGATGTAATCATGGGAGTGGTGCATAACCAAGGAGAACAAGCTTCTAATCCCGCCAGGGTGGCTGCGATCAATGCTGGATATGCAGAGGAAGCAGCAGGAAAGCAGTTGAATCGTTTTTGTGCATCTGGGCTTGAAGCAGTCAACTCTGCAGCAGCACAAGTGATGTCTGGGATGTCGGATCTATGCATTGGTGGTGGTTTGGAATCAATGTCTAGAGTTCCAATGGATACTGTAGGAGGAGCACTTGCGGTGGATCCACAAGTGGCCTATGGAAGTTATTTTGTGCCACAAGGAATCAGCGCCGATCTAATTGCATCTAAATATGGCTTTACCCGAGATGATGTGGATTCGTATGCTGTTGAAAGTCAGAAGAGAGCAGCCCATGCAAGGGACAAGGGTTATTTTAAGAATTCAATTGTTCCAATCAAAGATAACCTTGGAGACGTCTTGTTGGATCACGATGAATGCATAAGAGCAGAAACAACCATGGAAGATCTAGCAAAGCTCAAGCCATCTTTTATTCAAATGGGAGAATTTGGCTTCAATTCTGTTGCAATACAGAAGTACCCTGAAGTGGAAAAAATGCAACACGTCCACCATGCTGGAAATTCAAGTGTCATTGTTGATGGAGCCAGTGCAGTTATGGTTGGAACAAAAGAGATTGGAGAAGAGCTGGGATTAACGCCAAGGGCAAAAATCGTTGGCTTTTCGTCCACAGGTACTGAGCCTACTATCATGCTGACTGGCCCTGCGCCTTCGGCTGAGAAAGTTTTAAAGAGATGCGGCATGAGTAAGGATGATATTGATTTATTTGAACTCAATGAAGCCTTTGCTGTTGTCGTTCTTAGATACATGCAACAAATGGATATCGACCATGAAGTAATTAATGTCAATGGCGGTGCGATTGCGATGGGACATCCATTGGGAGCTACTGGTGGCATGGTTCTGGGCACCCTTATTGATGAAATGGAAAGAAGAGACTTAAATACCGGATTAGTAAACCTATGCATTGGTGGTGGCATGGGAACTTCAACCATTGTTGAACGCGTATAACAAACTATTTTAAAAAGGAATACTGATGAGTAAAAACATTAATATGAGTGTCGATCAAGACGGAATTGCGATCATTGAAATAGATGTTCAGGATCGGCCAATGAATGTAATTACAGTAGATTTTGCAGATGATTTTAAAAACTGCATTGATGAAATAATTCAAGATGAAAAGATCATTGGTGCTGTATTAACTTCGGCAAAAAATGACTTCATGGCTGGCGCTGATTTAAAAACAATGTTGCCGAGTTTGATTGGCCTTGGCGATGCTTCAGCCATGGCTGAAAGAGTGATTGAAAGTCACAAGGTGAATAGAGCCATGGAGACATGCGGAAAGCCCTTTGTTGCTGCCATTAATGGAACAGCATTAGGCGGTGGTCTAGAAATTACATTGTCATGTCATCACAGAATCGCAGCAAACAGAAAAGACGCAGTTCTGGGTTTACCTGAAGTGATGGTTGGCCTCCTTCCGGGAGGTGGAGGAACTCAGCGATTACCAAGGATTATTGGAATACAGCCAGCATTAGAGCTAATGACACAAGGCAAGCACCTTAAGCCTCAACAAGCATTAGCAATGGGCATTGTGAATGAATTAGCAGAACCAGAAGAATTAATGAGTAAAGCCAAGCAGTGGATATTAGATGGTGGAAAAGCTGTTCAGCCTTGGGATAAAAAAGGATTCAAAGTTCCAGGTGGATTTGACCCAAATACCAAAGGGACAATTCAAATGTTCTCAGTGGTAAATGCTATGGTTGCAAAAAATACAAACCATAATTATCCGGCTCCAATTTCTATTGTTTCTTCAGTATACGAAGGATGTTTGCTCCCAATTGATAAAGGGCTTGAAATTGAGGCCAAATACTTTGTTGGTCTACTCATGGACCCAGTTTCTGGGAATATGATCAGGAGTCTCTTCAACAATAAGCAATCAGCAGATAAATTAAGAGCCAGACCCGATGGTGTAGACAAGCACACTGTTAAGACTTTAGGCATGCTTGGAGCTGGAATGATGGGGGCTGGAATTGCGTTAGTGAGTGCACAAGCTGGGATGAAAGTCTATCTTCTTGACTCAACACTTGAGAACGCTGAGAAGGGCAAGGCCTATTCAGAGAAGTATTTTCAGAAAAGCGTTGCCAGAAAGAAAATGACTGAAGAGAAAAAGGCAGCAGTCTTGGAAAATATCATTCCAACTACTGATTACAATGATCTTAAAGATTGTGACTTAATAATTGAGGCTGTTTTTGAAAATAGAGAAATCAAAGCCGATGTGACACAAAAAACCGAAGCCGTAATTGCAGAAGACATTATTTTTGCTTCCAATACATCTACATTACCAATATCTGGATTGGCTGAATCCTCTGGTAGGCCTAGCAATTTTATTGGTATGCACTTCTTTTCACCTGTAGAAAGAATGCCATTGGTTGAAATGATAATGGGTGAGCAATCATCTGATGAAGCGTTGGCGAAATCATTGGATTATATAGCTCAAATTAGAAAAACACCCATAGTCGTCAATGACAGTCGTGGCTTTTACACTTCAAGAGTATTCAGTACATCATGCAATGAAGCTAATGAGATGATTAAGGAAGGCGTCAATCCAGCATTAATAGAAAATGCAGCTAGACATGCAGGTTATCCGGTTGGGCCGATAGCGGTTCAAGATGAAACAACCATTGATCTATCTATTAAGATTCACAATCAATCGATCGAAGATTTAGGCGACGAATACAAGCCCATGTCTTCAATTGATGTGATGCAGAAGATGTATGATCTTGAAAGATTGGGCAAGAGATTTGGTGGCGGTTTCTATGAGTATCCTGAAGGGGGAAAGAAATTCCTATGGCCAGGCTTAGCTGAAATCTACCCAGTCAAAGATGAACAGCCTGATATACAAGAAATCAAAGACAGATTAATGACTGTTCAGTCGCTAGACGCATACCGATGTCTCGATGAAAATGTTCTCACAAATCCAGATGATGGAGACCTAGGCTCAATTTTTGCATGGGGTTTTCCTCCATGGACAGGCGGTGTGTTTTCATATATTGACATGGTGGGTATTGAGAACTTTGTTGCACGCTGTGATGATTATTGCGAGCGTTTTGGTGAACGATTTGAGGCTCCAGAAAGCCTAAGAAAAATGGCTGAGAACAAAGAGAAGTTCTATACCTAGAAGCTTTTTCGAGGTTAAAAGCCATGGCAGTCATTGATTATTCCTGATGAAGTTAGAAGATATAATTAGTCGGTTAGCTGATGCTATTGGCAATGAAGCACTCATTACTGATGTTTCTGAAAGAGAGTATTTCTCTATGGATGTTTTCGATATTGATCAGGTTACTGATTTGGTTCTTCAACCAAGATCAAAAAATGAGATATCCATTGCGCTGAAAATTTTGTCAAAAACAGATTATCAGATTATACCCAGAGGTGGAGGGATGTCTTACACAGGTGGTTACACCCCTTCAACAAAAAGATCTGTGATTGTTGATACTTCATTTCTGAATCAAATTCTTGAGATCAATCCTGAGGATATGTACATCACAGTCGAAGCGGGATGCACATGGAAAGAAATATATCAGGCTCTCAAACCAATGGGCATGAGACTTCCATTCTTTGGAACAAATTCAGGAGCGATGGCAACAGTTGGGGGAGGATTATCCAATGGAGCACTCTTCTTTGGCACAGGTAAGTATGGATCTGCTGCGGATAATGTTTTAGGCATGGAAGTTATTATTGCTGATGGAACACTAATCAAGACCGGTCAAAATGCGTTTGCAAACTCTAAGCCGCATCACAGGACATATGGACCAGATATGACGGGCTTATTTTGTCACGATGCGGGCTCGCTTGGCATTAAAGTTCAGGCCACATTCCCCCTAATTTACTGGCCCAAGAGTATCAATTATTTATCGTTTGCATATAAAACGCTTGAAGACTCTGTGTCAGCGTTGTCATCCATATCTAAATCAGGATTGGCAGAAGAGTGTTATGTGTTGGACCCAACCTCTGCTGGAAATCTTGCAGATGTTTCTAACATCAAGGGAGCTAGATCAGTCTTAAAAGTTTTCAAAGAGCAGTCATCTTTTATAAGAGGTTTAAAGGA
>Ga0206683_10000154_pt1 | contig 49888 bp, 44 predicted proteins | sample M280m12015metaG_FD_155483 | JGI IMG/M metagenome (GOLD analysis project Ga0206683, IMG submission 155483) | Ammonia-oxidizing marine archaeal communities from Monterey Bay, California, United States - M2 80m 12015 | ecosystem: Environmental > Aquatic > Marine > Intertidal zone | place: USA...
TGAGTGCTTCTATTATCGCAATTGAAGTATCTTCCTCGGGACCCTCAATCAGTTGTCCGAATGGCTTCTTTAACTCAGATTCAACCCGAGTCGTCAGTGTTGCATCGGAATCTATCAATGACTCTGGAATCCATGGTTCCCCTTCCCTATCCATCACTCCGGCCCTAATCTGAGAGCTTGAGATTGGGTTGCCATTCCAGGATATAACTCTGTCAACGGAGATGATTTCCAATGGCTCAAGGCCCTTTTCCTCTCTTTGTGAATTTATTTCTAGGCAGTTGTCTATTGTCTCATTGGTACAAATTATTGCCGTAGCATGATGATTTTCAAGGGAGGGGCCGTGTTTGTCACTGAGTAAATGAATTGAAATTCTGGATGAGTGAGTAGATGTTGCATTTTCCAAATCGGCCTTTCTTTCTTCCCAATTCTTTACTAGTCTGTCCTTTGACTGGGCAATCTTATCATCTGTAATCCACACCTCAATCTTTTCACACTGAGATAATCCAGTTTCAATTAGAGACATGTGACCTGAATGAAATCGATCGAAAGTACCGCCAATCAGTCCGATTCCGTGCATCGTCTTCCTACCTATTTGTGGATTTTCTAGTAAGTGTGCCCCGGGGCGTAACGGTAACCTTCACTGCTTCGCTCAGGCTCCTGACCCACCCCAGGACGTCTGTCGAACTGCGGGGTAGTCCCTTGATTCATTCTATTCCGTCCTCAGGGGACCTATACGCAATCCGGCCACCCGTTTTGCGCCATCGATCATTCTCTCGGAAGAGTCTCGATGGTCTTCGACGGGTGGTCACCCATTCCGTGGTACCGTGTTTCACTCTCCACCTCCGGCGAGGGGGTTTCGTCCACACGGTGTTGCCGGTTGGGCAATACTCCGCGGGCAGATTTGTTCAAGAACCCAACGGTTGCACCGAAACATCGGTTTCTGATAGTTCCGAGTGGAAGCCAGACTTTCTCAGAATGAGTCTTTCTGAGATATTGATGTCCCCGCCCATCATCATCGTCATTGTAAAATCTGGCCATTTCTCATCGGGTTGTGCCAACCATCCCGAAAGCTTGTGAGATCGGCCAATTGAAGGAGTTCTGCCCGCCTTTACGGATTCCAAGGCTTCAAGCAGATCCCATAGATGATTGAGGTGAGGAGAGGGGTCTGAAACCTCCTTAAATGGACGCAGATAGTTCTGCAGAGGTGCCACTAATCCAGGATCGCATCCATGGTGTCTTGTTGATGAAAGTCCAGGGGCCTCGCAAATCTCACCTTTCGGGCGGAGAACTGCTGAACACCATGGAATTCCGCTGTCGAGGAAATCATCCGAATCTGGACTATTCAATATCATTACTAAGAATTCTGAGGAGAAAGGGGCCCACCAAGAATTTGGGAGATCGCGAATAAATTGTGAAATATCGTCTAGGTTAGCTTCTTTTTTTCCCGTAGAGTGATCATGTAGTCTTGACCAAGTGTTTAGATGGTGACCATCAGGAAGTCCGGATCCTATGTCTCTGATTCGGAGAACAGCTCTGTCAAACTCATCTTGAGGCTTGTTTTCAATTCGATACAGCCACTTGAGGCCAATTAGGGCACCTAGTGATTCCCTAGGGGGATGAGAAAGCCATGCCTCGACTGCCCAACCAAGAATATCCGAATAAGCCTCCTTGGGCAACCATGCTGAGTTTTGTATGAAGTGAGATGCTAACCAAGCTGCCCCACTATTGGCCTGAGTAGGATCTATTGCAGGCCATGACCTGAGAAGATTGTCTGGGTCTGCTCTAAGTTTTGAGGTGATAGTTGCCGAGAAAACCTTCTTTACGGATTCTGGCGCTTGGTCTGCAAGTTCGGAAATTCTCTCAATTGGAAGATGGTCCAAATCTAAGAGTGCCATCCACTCGGATTCTAGTCTTGTAGATACTCGCTGCCATCTTTGCCACCTGTTATTTTTTGGGGATGCAATCCAAGCTGCTAGTGGATAACTTGCCTCCATCTGATTTGCCCACTCTTCATCTCCGTTGGGGTATTGGGCTATTGCGGACCTAACTATCGAAATCGATGAAGATTCGATTTCGTGTTGGAATTTATTATTCGTTGAAGAAATTCCCAAGATTTCCCAAGGAGAAATCATTGTACTATCAACTTCTTCAGTGAGATTTGTTGTTTTTCCCTGCTCGACCATTCTTACGGGAATCGTTTCTCCGGAACCTGTACGGAAGCTCAACCATGGCAAGGTTCTGATTCGATCGATCTTTAGAGTGTCGAATGATGAAAAGTGACTGGTCATATTATCCATAATTATCAATCTGAGACTCTGATTGGAGGAGATTTTGGATAGCAACGATTCTGGTAATTGGTGCTTTAATTCCATTACCAAAGATATCCCCTTGGTCTCGATAGACCATCGGATTAGAGACTCGGTTACGGTTTTACCGAGCCCCCTGAGATCTATTGATCTAATGCTGGAATCATCAATGGTGAAAGTTCGTCTGCCCCATTCCTTTCTGAATTTCCTAAGTGTTGATTCCTCTACCTTTACTCTTCTCGAAGTGGAAATGCGATCCCTTAGAGAGTTTAGCCTCCTCTTCCTTTCTGTTTCTGAAAGTCTTGGATGGACAATCTCAATCCAATAATCCAGAGCATCGATTGGGTACTCGTTGCTATCCATATCCAAGCCACTCAAATCGGCAATAACCAGAGAGTTTGCTCTAGCAGACCTAAGCAGCACTGAACGGGGGAGTCTCTCCTTAATGATCGCGGCAACTGGCTGAGAAGGCCTAATATCGGGAGATTTACTGTGTGGAGAACCCAGAATCCATTCACCTCGGTGGTATGTTGGCTCATCTAGTGGAGCTCGTTGAATCTGATCTGGTTGAGTAAACCAAACTCCGGTCGATATGATTGGGCTTACTTGGGAATCGAGCAGTTTGGCCCTAACTATTCCAAAAATCGGAGTTTTGTCGGCATATGACTCAATACTTCCCGGGCCTGCTAATTCTGGTGGAGCATTTAGAACCTCCAAATTAACTCGATCAAACCACCTTGGCAAACGCTCGGAGAGAACTGCCCAGTTCCAAGACACCAATTGGTTTCTGGTGGACGTTGCATTTTCTGGGGGAACCTTCCGGATTCGGTTTGGAATTTGCACCATTGTTTCCTTTGGAGGGCTCAAAAAACACAGTGTTAGATTTTCTTCGTCCCTAGAAAGTACACAGCAACTACCCTTGTCTAGTGGCAGATCTTGCAACTCCAATACTTTCGACCACTCGTCTCCCTCCAGCGTCTCCCATCCCCTCTCGGTTAGGCTGATTCTGGCTCCTCTGGAACCTGGGGGGAGATCACTAGTTGCAAGACCGTCCTCCCTCATCCTCTTAATTTCGGCAGAAACGTGAGGCATCCTCAGATTTGAGTCTGTAGACAGTTCGGACACCGTAGCTTCACTATGTGCGAGTCTTGAAAGTAGTCTTCGTCGGTGTTTGCTTCTAATTTTTTTAGGTGTCTTTTGACTGTCGGCAGAGGAAGGTTCTGACATCAATAAACACCTTCAGAATAAGTCTATAAGGAAGATAGTAATAAAATGTTTGTTTTTGTTACATTTAGTTATATATTTCCAGTGGAAATATGGAATCTGTCAACATGCACTGGAAGAAATAGATAGAATATTGGAACAAAAGTGTCATTATTTGTAACCAAGAAGAAGAAATACATACAGAAGCATTATATCACCATCCGCTATCCTGTAAAAAGTGGACAACGTTGGAGTCCCGAAAAGAGTAGAGTGAAAATATGAGGACTACAAGACTAAGACAAAAGATCAAGAAATTCTTGGACGAAAGAGGAGAAGCAAATACCACTGAAATACTCGAGCATGTGAACTCGACTATGCGGCATGGAACAACTCCCCAACAACTTGGAAATGTTCTTTCCAAAGACAAGGACATCCTCAAAGTTGCAACCACCAAGAGAGGGGGGGCCCTCTCTGGCAGGTACGAAATATGCGTCTGGCAGGTTCGCCCTGGAGCATTGGATGGAAAGGCCTAGATCTCTAGTTCTTCATTCCAATCGCCACTTCTTGCCAAGCTGTTCATCTTCGCCCTATGGGAGAATGCTGAGCGGCTAGCGGAGTTGGGGTCTTCTACATTTTCTGCAGCCCATTTCACTAGTGCATCGGCCTGAAGTGCCCTTCCGTAGGAGTATGATAGTTGCCAAGGATGTTCGACATTCATTTTATTCATCAGATTGAGGTGTGCTGTAGCATCTTCATCCGACTGCCCGCCTGAAAGGAATACTATCCCGGGGAGGTTATGCGGGACATGTTTCGTAAGGCATTCGACAGTCATCCGAGCCACTTCCTCTCTGGAGATTTGGTTATTGCAATCCTTTCCCGCGATAATCATATTTGGCTTCAATAATGCCCCAGGAATATGGACCCCTTGTTTCTCACATTCTGAGAATGTAGCATCGAGAATCGAAGATGTTACTTCTTGGCACCGGTTAGCATCATGATCGCCATCCATCAGAACCTCAGGTTCAATGATGGGGACTAGTCCTTGCTCTTGGCAAATTACAGAATATCTTGCAAGGGCATGCGCGTTTGTGGAAATGCATGCCGAACTCGGAAGCCCGTCACCTATCCTAATTACGGCGCGCCACTTGGCGAATCTTGCCCCCATGGAGAAGTATTCGGCACATCGTTCCCTAAGTCCGTCTAGTCCCTCGGTAATCTTCTCACCTTGATGATTAGCTAGTTCCTTTGCCCCAGTGTCAACTTTTATCCCGGGCAAAATTCCCCTTCGGGACAGTTCTTCGGGAATAGGGGTCCCGTCATCCATCGATTGACGAATTGTCTCGTCGAATAGAATAACGCCGCTGATTGCCGACTCATAACCATCCGTGGAGAAGAGGTTTGTGCGATATTTCCTTCTGGCATCGGAAGAAGGTTTCACGCCAACGGCCTCAAGGCGGTTTGACATGGTTCCATTGCTCTCGTCGGCAGCCAGAACCCCCCTTCCAGGAGAAACTAATTCTCTAGCATTTTTCTCCAATAATTGCCTGTCCATCTGTCTGCCTCGATAAAGTGGAAAACGTTCTGGGAAAAGAAACCATCGTCAAGCGGAACTGAGGTATGAAACGAGCCCTATGACGGAACTATTGTTGAAGAAAAGTAGTGATTGTTTGAATTCACATCGATTATCTCAGAGTTGACCCTGTGTCTGCCATCTTCCAGGACTTCCACGCACTTTGTCCGACCATCGCATACCCCAGAACCAATGAAGACCGAATCGTCGGTAGAGCAAAGTTCGTCTCGGGACCAGATTCTCTCGATATCTCCGTCAATCATTTTCTCTGCCCTCTCCCTATGTCCATCGTTCTTGAAGACAAGCCGTCCTTCAAAGGGAGCTCCTAGACCCCTCAATGCAGTAGCTGTGATTACTCCTTCGGGAGCGGCCCCAATTCCCATTAGCATATCTATTTCTGAATTCGGGTCAGCGGCATTTAGAGCTGCAGTGATATCTCCATCGCCAATCAAAATAGGTTTGACTCCGAGATCCTTCAAGTCCCTGATTAGCCCCTCGTGCCTTGGCCTGTCCATGACTACAACTTGCATTTCCTCAGGCCTCTTTCCTAATGCCCCAGAGGCCCCTTCGATGTTGTAGTCAACGTCTGCCTCTAGACTAGTGGCGCCGGAAATTTCCGCAGGTCCAGCAATCTTGTCCATGTAACAGTCTGGAGCATGCAAAAGAGAACCTCGTGGACCAGCCGCGAGTACAGCCATCGCATTTGGCAAATCAGAAGCTACGTGATTTGTGCATTCTAGAGGATCGACTGCAATGTCTATCGAAGGGGCAGCCGGGTCCCCCTGTTTTGACCCTAGAGGCTCGCCAATCCATAGCATGGGAGCATCGTCCCTCTCCCCTTCGCCAATGGCAACCCTGCCATCGAATGGTACTGAGTCGAAGACAGCACGCATTGCTTCAACTGCTGCTCCATCCGCAGCCTTGCCATCCCCGAGGCCCCTCCATTTTGAGGCAGCAATGGCTGCAGCCTCGGTAGCCTTCAAGAATTCAGGTATCAGGTCAGCGGTTGACACAGCCATGTGAGGGGGTTATCGAATTCAACCCTGTGGGTGAGATTTCTTCTTTCTCAGGACTCTGATATCCTCAATTGACACATCGGGATACTGTCCATTTTCATCCTTCTCAATTGGCTTTAGCATGTCCCAAGCGCAGAGCAATCCTGCACTCACCCCACAAAGGGCCTCCATCTCCACCCCCGTAGTCCAGTGTGTCCGAACTGTAACTGTACAACGTAGATTTCTCCCTTCTATTTTCCAATCGACATTACAACCCTCAATGGGGATTGGGTGGCAATGAGGAAGTGTTCTAGACGTCTCCTTGACGGCTTGTATTGCTGATATTGTTGAGGCTTCTCGGACATCGCCCTTGGGAGAATTTCCATTGATGACTAACTCAACAGACTCGGTAGAAATACGTATTAATCCAGTAGCTGTGGCTTCCCGTTCAACTATTGGTTTTGAACCGACATCGACTATTCCAGACCAAGCCTCATCCATTATCTCACTATACCTCCGAGAAGGCACTCACTATTCAGAGGCTCGGAGTCGAAGAAAGAATCTAGGATTCAATGCCTCATCCCAGGCCAGACTTCCAGAACTCACCGTCCTCACGGATCTCCTTCTTCCACAGGGGGGCTTGTTTCTTTAACTCAGAAATCAGCCATGCACAAGCTGAGAAACCCTCCTCCCTGTGAGCGGAACCAACATGAATGCAGACTATGTTTTCACCTGGTCCGACTGAACCAATTCGATGGGCCATGACAATAGATCTAACCCCGAACTCAGATATTGCCTCATTTGCGAGTCTACGAAGAACGTTTGGCAGTTCTTCCCCCCATGCATCAAATTCTAGACCCTTCACAACGAAGCCTTCCTCTTCCCCCCTGGTCACCCCTACGAAGCTCACTATACTGCCACAACCTTGTGAATCAATCAGGCCCCTCAGTTTAGCGATATTCAGTGATTTGCTGGCTACCTCGATATGGACGGCCACAGCACCCCATGAGATTTCTCGCTTGAAATCGACGGATGACCCAACTGTTCAAGCGAGCATCATGATTCGCAATATTGTGAGCGCCCAAGTGCACGTCCTAGGTGCCGGACTGTCCGGATTGGCTGCCGCAACAATACTTGCTCGATCAGGAAAGGAAGTCCATGTTCATGAAATTCGGAAAGATAGTGGTGCGAGATTTGATGGTGACTTCCAAGGAATTGAGAATTGGACTAGCGAAGTAGACTTCTTCGAAGAGTTGGAAGAATGGGGTTTTGATTCTAGTGAGTTCAAGTCCGATGCATTCGGGATAATTGACCTCATCCATCCGGATGATGTGATAACCAACCCAGAGACTGATGGTGTGGCCTTCAGAGTAGTGGAAAGAGGGACAGCAAGTCACACAATAGACCAGGCATTCAAAAGGATGGCTTTGGAATCGGGTGTATCAATCCACTATGGCGTGAGGAGACCTCCAGAAGACTGTGACATTGTTGCTGCTGGGCCGAAAGAATCCAGCGCAGTTGCGTATGGAGAAATCTTTGAGACGACCCATCGAAACATTGTGGCCTTCCAACTGAATGACAAATTGGCCCCAGGGGCCTACTCATACTTGATCATCATCGATGGTATCGGCCTTATTTGCACGTGCCTATGGAGGAAGCAGAGGAATAGTGGGCGCTATCTTGACGAGACTATTGCATGGTATGAGCAGCACTACGAACTGAATAGGAAACCGATAAAGAGAGTTGGGGGCAAGGGCGACTTTGGACTTCCGACTAAATACATGCATGAAGGAAGATTCTACGTTGGAGAGGCAGGTGGATTACAGGACTTCATGTGGGGTTTCGGGATGAGGTATGCGATTACTAGCGGGGTTCTATCTGCCAAGGCCATACTTGGAGAGTTCGAATATGAGAAAGAAGTCAGGAATCGCCTATTACCACTAGTTAAGGCCAGTGCAATTAACCGATTCCTGATGAACAGAGTAGGTAACAGAGGTTTCAAGATGGTGGCAAACCAGTGGATGAGGGATCAGAGGAGGAAGGGAGATGGTCTCAGCTTCATGCGTTGGCTGTACAAGCCAGGGCTGGTGCGAAGGGCACTGTGGCCGATTGTGAAAATTGGCATGCTGAGAAGGAAGGTTCTCACCGATGGAAGGACAGTGCACAGGATGCCATTCAGGCGTTCCCTCAAAAGAGACTCTTGGGAGCCAAGTGTGGAAGCAGTAAAAATCAGAGAACAGTGGAAATCGGTGAGGAAAGGCGGTGGAACACGGTCTTTCAAAGAGTCGGATGCTTAGCCTAGTTCTGCCTCCGTTTGATTGATATGGCGGAACTCGCTCGAGTGAGCATGACATCGTGGCCCGAACTGAAGCCCATGAAGAACCGCCTCGTAAACTACGGAGTGACTGAAAACGGAGTAGCGATTATCGAACTGGTCTCGGACTCCGACGGAGAGCCATTGGAGGGAGACAGGACATCGGTAAACACTTACACAAGAGAGATGTGGCATGATATTGACGACGCGATTCTAAGCGCTAGATTCGATGATGACGTCTCAGTAATACTCCTGACCGGTCATGGCGAAAAGTTCTTTTCCGCGGGAGCTAGCATCAAGTACCTCAATAAACTCACTCCCGGGTACAAATATTTCTTCTGTCTGCATGCCAACGAGACCCTGTCTCGCCTGGAGCAAACGCCCAAGTTAGTTATCGCGGCCCTGAATGGCCATACAGTTGGAGGAGGTCTGGAGATCGCCATGGCAGCAGACATCAGAATCGCTAGGAAGGGAAACTTCCAGGTTGGCCTTCCAGAGGTTTCATTGGGGGTACTGGCAGGAACTGGGGGGACTGCGAGGCTTTCACGATTGGTCGGCAAGGCAAAGGCAATGGAAATCATGGTCACTGGCAGGAAGTTCTCCTTCGAGGAAGCAAAGGACATGGACTTGGTGCATGACATCTACGATAGCATGACTCTCGAGGACTTCCATCGAGACGTACTCGACTACTCTGGTCGGTTCACCCTCCCGTTCGCTGCGGCAAAGGCCATCGGGAACATCAAACGCAGCGTGCAGAGCGGCCTCGAGATACCACTCGAGTACCACTTGGCCTTGGAGAGGGAGTTGCAATCTGACTTGTTCCAGTCCGATGATGCAAAGACGGGAATCAAGGCCTACGTCGATAAACAGACTCCTCGTTTCGAAGGGCAGTAAATCGACCTTGTGTGAGATGGTTCAAATAATCGAGAATCATATCGTTCACGAATACCTGGGAGACATCAGAAGAGGAGCCCTATAGACTAAATTTTTCATGAGGGAATTAGTCCAAAGAGTGATTAATATAGTGCAAAGGAGTGGAAGGAATATGGCAGAAACGGAGGTAGTAGAAAGTTACCCGACCAACTTCGAAACATGGATTGAAGAGTTCAACGAGTGGCAGACAAGGATTGGATTCGACCCCTCTTGGTTAGGAGATTACAGATTTGACATCAAGTTCGACTGGGACACTGCTGGCAAGGAGATAGAGTTCGGTGATTTCAAGGGAATGCCCAAGTGGGATCGGAGAATGCAAATCCCACAACAGAACATCATGGATGCGATAATCACCATGGTTAGCGTGCAAGGCGATACAGAGTTCGCAAGCGTTGAGCAGCAAAATCACCTGCTGACTACCGCGCCTACGGAGTACGACAAGAAGTCAGCAATGAGGATAATGTGCGAGGAGCAGAGACACGGATGGCAGATGGCTTACCTTCTATGCACGTTCTTCGGGGAGCAGGGAGTCAGGGAGGCTGCTAAGCTCCTGGAAAGAAACGCGCAAGAGGGGACGAGGATCCTAGGTTCTTTCAATGAGCCCATAGATCACTGGCTCGACTTCTTCATGTTCACGCACTTCATTGATAGGGACGGGAAGTATCAGCTTAAGATGCTCAGTACTTCCTCCTTCAAGCCTCTGGCAGCCAGCATGGGACCGATGCTCAAGGAGGAGTCTTTCCATCTAGGGACAGGTGCCAATGGACTTAGGAGAATCGTGAAGAAGGGCGTGATTCCATGTGCTCTCGTCCAGAAGTATGTGAACAAGTGGGTCAGTACCGGACTAGATTTGTTCGGAACAGATGACTCAGCCAGCGCACAGTGGGCTTACGTCTATGGAATCAAGGGGCGCTACGATGAGAGGGAGGCAGCGGGGGCAGCAGACAGAGAGCACCTGAACGAGGCCAGCAGGGACCTCTACTTCCAAGAACTAAGTGAGGAGATGGATCGAATCAGCAAGGCACGCAAGGAGGGAGAACCAGAACTCTACATCCCATCCGACAAGTTCCGAAGAGGCATAGGAAAGTACGCGGGCAAGAACTTCACAGTAGAGGGTGAGCCCTTTGAAGGAAGTGACCAAGAATGGGAGGAATACCTAATCACAGTCCTTCCAACGGATGAAGACGAGGAAAGACTGGTTAACGACTACATGAAGAAGGAGTGGATCCAGTACAGGGAATGGAAGGGTAACTGACCCGGGGGTTACCGAATGCAACACGTCGCACTCACATTGTTCGACAAGGATCTTTGTCGGCCATTCTTCGATAATGTAACTGAGCTATTCCATGCTCATCACCACTCCAAGGAGCAGGATCCGAGCGGATACGAGAGTCTCTTGTACAGGGTTTATCGTCCATACACTCCAGAGATGCTTGACACAATTGATCGGTGGATGGGTCTCGGAGAGAGGACATGGAGGGCGGAGACGCAAAGGGAGGTTCTTCTATCCCTGTACGCTATCCGCTATCCGGACACACTGCTAATTGAGAGTCTCACTGACAATGCTAGATCCGACATCCGTAGACTCTCCGCATACCTACACTTCACACATCACACATACTCAATTTGGGACGAGGACACAAGGAAGGGGCTGGGAAGACTAGGGATTGACCTACCAAAGATGGAGGAGGCTGATCCATTCGTTTACGGGGCATACATTTCTTCAATCGAGCTTCTGAAGGACGTCGCCCCTTTCACCTGCTTCCTAGAGCACGACGTCCCTCGGCAGAGGCTGTTCCAGTCTGCTCTGGCCGCATATGGCCGCGAAGGTTAGCACTGCTTATTTCCCGACAGACTATCCGGCACTCATGACGATTCGCAGAGTGGCAGTAATAGGTGCTGGCACCATGGGTTCAGGAATAGCCCAAGTTAGTGCTCAGACTGGATGGGATACTCGGCTTTTTGACGCCTTTCCTGATTCACTGGAGAATGGCATGGAGAAAATTAACGAATTCTGGGACAAAGGAATCTCCAAGGGGAAGACTAGCCCCCAGCAGAAGGAGATTTGGTCAGCCAACCTTAGAGCCACCAGTGAAATGTCAGACGCGGTGGAAGATTCGGATATTGTAATAGAAGCGGTTCCGGAGAGGATGGAGCTCAAAAGATCGATTTTCAACGAATTAGAGGGTCTAGCACCTTCGAGCGCGATACTTGCAACTAATACATCTGGACTCCCAATCTCGGAGATTGCGTCGCATACAGGTTGTCCAGAGAGGGTGATAGGGATGCATTTCTTTAACCCGGTTCCATTGATGCAGCTTCTGGAAATCGTTCGCCATGAATTGGTAGACGAAAGTACAGTCTCTACGGCCAGGGAAGTTGGAGAGGCCATGGGTAAGACGACAATTGTCGTACGAGATATACCCGGATTCGCTACCAGCAGATTGGGAGTGGTCCTAGGCAATGAGGCAATCAGGATGTTGGCCGAGGGCGTGGCTTCGGCAAGTGACATTGACACCGCAATGCGCTTGGGCTATCGACACCCGATGGGACCGTTAGAGTTGTCAGATCTTGTGGGCCTGGACGTTAGAAGGGACATATTGAACAGTCTTGCAGATGCTTTTGATGATGAGTCTTACAGGCCTCACCCACTTCTGAGTGAGTTGGTGGATTCGGGATATCTAGGAAAGAAGACGGGCAGGGGCATCTACGATTGGACTTCGGGTGAGAAAGTAGAGAGGGAGTGAATTCACTCCATTTCTGACTACCATGTTCCATTGAAGTAGCATTGCCCAGAGCAGGTATCGGTAACCGTTCCACTGAGAAGATAGCCTGTGGCTAAGTCAATTGCAGGTGCGAAGCCCAGAACCTGGTTATGCGCAAGAGAGTGGTAAGCCATCGGACCCTGAATGTTTCCCGGGGGAACTTCAGGGAAGTTCCCGTCAAAGTACACAATTGCTGAGCCTGATATTGGAGCCTGGGCCACATCAAGATTGTGAGGGTGATATGTTGAATTTGCTAGAACTGGGATCCCCGAAGTTCTTGATGCCCTATCCGCGGAGAGAGTCGTTACCTGAGCGTCATTGATAGACACCAAGTAGAGAATCTCGAATGGGTGGAGCTCTCCCTCCAAACCCCCATCCCTGAAGGGAAGGTATGTCTCTGGTTCAGTTGCGTCCCACATTGACTGCATCAATGCCAATAGAATTGAGCGATCCATTGTCGATTCGTATGCCAGAGGTGATGCGAATAGCTCCTCGAACTGGGTGTACTGAGTTGATCTTTCGGCGATGAATCCGAAAGATGATCCTGCCACCCAAAGCACGCCGCGATCTATTTCCGGGATTAGTGATAGCATGGAAGGACCCCTAATGCCGCCCAATGAAACTCCCATGTAATCGATATCGGAAGTGTCTACAAGATTGATGCCATTGTGAAAGAATTCAGACAATTCAGAGCATGCTCCCTTGATCGTTTTGATCATAGCTAGATGGTTTATCACAGACTGCTGAAGCCTTTCGGACTGGTGTTGAAGATAGTTCACATTCATCAATCCAAAGGTAACTGCATCAAAATCTCCATCCGAACTCCAGCCCTTGAAGTCTGTTCCTATTGTGGCCACTCCCGAATGATTTGCCCATCCCCTAAATCCTGAAACCATTCCCTCTCCATCGCCCAAAAATCCATGTCCAAGGACTACTAGTGGGGCGGGTTGTGAATTCTCCGCTGCTGACATCGGAATTGTGAGAGTGAAAACAACTTCGCTGAGGAAGTTGAATTTTGGCTTCCCATCTCCGTCTCGCGTCATTGGAGTTGGGGGATAAGTGGATTCCAGATAGTGAGGGGTCGTGATGGTTCCGCTGATTCTTCTGAGTGTGGAGTTATCGTTGCCATAGTTCTCATCGACGGAAGTAACGTTGCAACCTATTCCATCATCGCCCAGACGTTGAATTGCATCGTTTCGCATAGAAATTAGATTCTCCGTCAGTGATTGACTCGATGCTGTGTGGAACCACCATGCTGATTGGAGTGAAGCCCTTTCGAAGCCAACTTCTGAAAGCGCGGAAAACATAGTCTCGTAACCTAGACGAGCGTTCTCAATTTGGTCTGAATCAGTGGAGATTTCTTCTCTGAGTGCCATGAAAGCGTCAAATGGTTCCACTTCTGCCCCATCCGAATCAATCAAACCTCTGAAAGCAACAGCATACTGTGTGTTGTGTTCGAGACCTCTCAGGGACCTAATGTGGACCAGAGTTGACTCGCCCTCCTGAGTCCTTGAAGAGATCTCAACCCAGTGTTCGACAATTTCGCCGGAATCCATGTTTAGTAAGACGCTCCCATGTCCATTTGCTATTGAGGGTGCAATGTTGTCCTGAGATGCCAGGTTGGAGATGTTTGGAAGACTACTGAAGGTGGTAAAAATCTGAGATGAGGGAGAGTGCCCGTCCCTGGAATTGATCATGTGAAATTCGTTGGAAGCAGCTGATGCAGAATCCGGAATGGCCTCTCCCGGGATATTTACTCTGAATCCGGTCAATGATGTCGAATCACTCGAAAGAAATGCAGAGGATGGGAAGGGGAGCAGGCAATGGTCTGGGTTTGTATTATCGCAGAAGTTGTTTCCCGAGATGGAAATTTCCTCGTCCTCGATGACCTCGTCCTCGCCAATAGAATCAGTAATTTCGCAAGATGAGTCGTCTTGGCAATCTTCAATTTCTGAAATCTCTGATACTTCGTCACTTAGGCATCCGGGCAGTATCAAAGAGGCCACTATTAATGCTGCGATAGCTCTTTTCGAGATTCGGTTCACAATATTACGAACAGAGGACTGGTTATGAATTGAATCTAAGATGTGAGGATTTGATGGAAGTGATGAACTCCGGCCTCTTTGGTTGGAGAGTACCGACCCCGATCGTAAGTTTGAGAGGAAACTCCCCTCTGTGTTGCCTCGACAATTTCCTGATCTTCCGATTCGACCTTGTCCAAGTCGCCACCGGCCCCCTTGCCGAGCAGCCTCTTGTCCCAGACAAAACCGTGATAGATTATCCTAGTTTGATCAACTGACAAAGGGACTACCAAGTTGACAGAAAGACCCCATGGATAGAAGTTTAACATCAGTCCGGGGAATATCCAATAGTAGTATGCAGCTACACTGAGTCCAAAATCAGGAGATTTTTCTGGGATGTCAAATGTAGACTCACCCTCGCGGGCAATTCCAATTTGGAGAACTCCGCCCTCAAAAAGTTCCGTCTGATAATTATCGTAGTCCAATGCTCTATTGAGATCCTTGTGAACAAATGGTATGTGAAAACCCTCCAGATAGTTGTCAACATATAGTGCCCAGTTTGCTTTGACTTCGTAACTCCGGTTTCGAGTAGGATCGTACTCAAATGTCTCTATTGGCATCCAACCAACTCTTTTTTCCATCTCATCTAGGCATGAATTCAGATTTGAAGGCTCGACTCCCGTGAATATGAGCCCCTTCCAACTGAGAGTTGGGAAATTCCTCAAGTCATCTAGTTCACTGGGAAAATCTTCTACTTCATCGAATTCTGGCATTGACCTCAACGCCCCATCAAGATCGAAGGTTCGACCGTGGTAGGGGCACTGGATGGAATTCTTAGAACAGGTTCCGCCGACGATTAGCATCCCCCGATGGGTACAGACATTCGAAAGGCATCTAATTTCTCCATCCATCGTCATTATCATCGGCTCGTCAATTAAGTCCCCCATATGGCTCAATTCAATTGTGGAGTAATTGGCGAGTTGACTTTTATGTGCTGCGAAATGCCATAATTTCCTAAATCCGAGTTTCAGTTCTGCGAATCTGTCGGAATCGACATAGTATGAAGATGGAAGGGTTCGAGCCTTCGTGATGTCTGAATCAATGAGGTTGGACAAGGTTAGCGCCAATCACCCCTAGGCGCAATCCGATGTAGCCATTTCGACGTTTGACATGTATTCTGCGAAGCTCTGAACTCGCGCTTTGTTGACTCCGAGGTCGGAAACTCCTAGACGTGATGTTGAGTATACATGGAGCACTGTTTCGCCATCCTCGCAGAATCCTCTGACTACGAAATCATCTGGAAATCTAAACATGAGTGTTCGGAAAACAGAGTGTGTTTGTTCGGACCAGTCGCCAATTATACTAGTCCCAGACTGGGAGTCAATCCATGTTCTTACCTCGTCCATTACATCTTCTAGACTGGAATTGAGTCTCAATTCAGTGAGGTTTCCACTCCTGTAAGTGTTGGGACCTATCATTGAGCAATTTAGCGAATCATTGGAGCACTTTTCAGGAAAGGAATCGGGTTCGATTACCTCATCCGGTGCAGCAATTTTAATGGAAATAATGGAGACCAGATATATCGATACAAGACCCAATGCCAACAATGGTAGTCTGCTTTGCTTGGTCACGAGTCCCCCTCGGCGACAATAACTCTAGATGCTCTAAGGATACGGTCATGCATCCTGTAACCGCTCTCTATTACCTCTATGACGCTACCCGGTTCCTCTCCTTCCGGGCAGGGGACTGTTGCTATTGCCTCCATGCAGGTAGGATCGAATTTCTTACCTAGAGTTTCAATCTGGGATATTCCCTCGGCTTCTAGGGATGACTTGATCCCATCCAGGGTTAGTTTTACGCCATCGATTACTGACTCTAATCCATCTTCTCCCTCTGAAGCATCGACTGCCTTGGATAAGTGATCGATGGTTGGAATAAGTCGCCTTGCGAGAGAAGCACCGCCATACTTCAGGGCTTCTGACCTATCTCTGGCTGCCCTCTGAATGACGTTTGCAGTCTCAGCCTTAGCATACTGAATCTCCTTTTCTAGTTCAGAAACTCTTGATTCGAGATCAGGTTCCTCTGGAACAGAAATCTCTTTTTCTTCGTCCGGCATCTCTTCCTTCACGTCAATGGGCTGGAATGGCCCCTCAAGAATCCAATGGTCGATGCTAGTCCGAGTAGAAGTATTCTCCAGATGACTTCTGTTCGCGGTCCTTCCTACTCGAGGGTTTGTTTATCCTTGGTCTATGAGACTCTACGTCCCTCCGGAAGGTAACATCGGCATCGGAAAGGAACAGGTTCATCCCCTTTCGGAGAGAGAGGGGCCCCACTGCCTGGCCATGGTTGCCCCCCTCACCCTGGAAAACAAGTATCGAATCGCTGACGATATCTAGGAAATATGTGTCGTGATCGATCACCATTGCTGCCTTCTCATTGCTTTCCATTGTTCTTCTTATTGCCTTTGCTGCCTCCATTCGAGCATTTGCGTCGAGATGTGCGCTTGGTTCGTCAAATAAGTACAAATCTGCCTCCTTGCCTAGGCAGATCGCTATACTAACAGCTTGAAGTTCCCCTCCAGAAAGTTTCGTAGCATGCAAATCCAGCATCTTGTCAACTTGGAGTGCACGGGTGACTTGAGTGTGGAACTCACCCCCACGCCATTTACTTCCTAGTTCTGAATCAAGCCATTCTTGCACTGTCCCTTCGAAATCAGTTCTAACATGCTGGGGCTTGTATGAGACCTTGGCATCCATTGTGCACCAGCCCTCATCAGGGTCCATCTCGCCTGCGATGATTTTGGCCAACGTTGTCTTTCCCGTTGCATTCGGTCCTACTACGCCCACAACTTCGGCTGATTTCACTTCGCCTTCGCCGGTCTTCAGGTTGAAGTCACCTAGTGTTTTCTCAATCGAGCCCCATTTTAGTATGGGAGCTCCTGCCCCCTCGCCACGTGTACGCCCTCTCAGGAATCGAATTGGCTTGTCTCTAATCCGGACATTCTCCTCTGGTAGGAAACCATCCAAGTAGGCATTGATTGCAGTTCTGGTTGATCTAGGTGGGGTGAAGATTCCGTAAGCTGATCGCTCCCCATATATCACATGGACCAAGTCGCATAGTACATCCAGTATTGCCAAGTCGTGCTCAACAACAAGCACTCTCTTTCCTCTCTCGGCCATATCCCTGACCACTCCCACCATCCTCATCCTCTCATATATGTCCAAGTAGGAAGATGGCTCATCGAAGAAGTATACATCGGCTTCCTTCAGGAGGGTTGCACAGATGGCAACCCTCTGTAATTCTCCACCGGATAGAGCATCCAACTTTCTATCTAGGATGTGGGAGATTCCCATGAGTTCGGAGTATTTCACAATCTCATCTCGATCGTCGACTCGGTCCAGCAGTTCATTGACTTCGCCTTCGAAAATCCGAGGAAGCCTATCGATGTACTGCGGCTTCACTGCTATGCTAACTTCTCCCTCTGACACCAGCCCCAGATAGTCTCTCAATTCCCCTCTTGGGAATGTGGTTATGACTTGCTCCCAATCGGGAGAAGGATTTTCCCAGTCTCCGAGATTGGGCCTGAATGTACCTGAAAGGAGGTTGATTGCGGTTGACTTGCCGATACCATTCGGACCAAGGATCCCGACAATCTGGTCTTGACGAGGAGAGGGGAGTCTGAATAATCTGAATGAGTTCTCCCCGTAGGAGTGAGTCAAGTCGGTATCGAGCTCCTCGGGGAGATTGATGATTTTTACTGCTCCATCCGGGCAGTGCTTTGCCCTCGTGAAGCAAACTGGGCAGGCTGTCTCGAGAATCTTACATTTTGATCCCTCTACCTGTATGCACTCCCTATCGCACAATGCGGAGTACTTCTTCAGATAGGCAAATGCATTGCTGTTAGGCTTGCAGCGTTCCTCCAATAGAACTGCCACCCTCATACCTAACCCTCCTTACCATTGACTAATACATCTTCCATGCGTTAGATGACGCAAACTCGTTTACCATTAGAATCCGAAGAATCGGTACCTCACGTACACGTATCCGGCAAGCAGAATCTTCTCGGTCTTGGAAAGTTGTATTCTCTCTGTGAAAACATCGCCATTCTTTTTGGAGATCTTAGTCATAATTGACTGGTAGAATGAGGCCATAGCAGCAGGGGAGTATCTAGCTGACTTATCCAGGTGGGAGAAGAGTTTGAATGCTCGCTGCCTATAGCCATCGGCCCTTTCCAAGTATTCCTTCACAAACGGCGACCAACCGGGATGGTTGAGCAAATCCCCCCCACTCTTGATGTCATCCTCCGATATCCCCCATCGTGCCAAATCTTCCATGGGCAGGTAAATCCGATCTCTCTGAGCATCTTCTGAGACATCCCTGATGATGTTGATTAGTTGCATGAAGACCCCCCAAGACTCGGCGTACTCCTTCGCTTTGGGTTCGTCGTATCCGTATATCTCGATACATACGAGGCCGACCGTAGAAGCGACTCGATAGCAGTATGAGTATAGCTCTTCGAAGGTCTGATATCGGTTCTTGTGGAAGTCGTTCTCCATCCCACTGATCATATCGTCTAGCAATTGCCTCTGAATTCCGTACTTCCTTACAGTGTCCTTGAGGGCAATGAAAATGGGGTCGGTAGATGTGAAACCACCATATGCAGTAGAGAGTTTCTTTCGATAGTAAAACAATTGGGACATCTTGTCGTTGTATGCCGATCTGTCTAGAACCGGACCACCGGGACTCAGCCTTTCAATGTCCGACCTGTAACTTACAGATTCGGGATCATCCGAGGAACCCCCGGGGAAAGTATCTACAAAATCGCCATCAGCAATATCGTCTGCCCTGCGGCAAAATGCGTAATACGCCATAATTGAACGACGCTTCTCTTCTGGCAGGTACTTGAAAGAGTGATAGAAATTTCCTGCTTCCCTGCGAGTAAGTTCCTCGCAGAATTCGTATGAAGTCTCAATCATGTGTTCGGGAACTTCTGGCTCGGTCCAGATAGCAGCGTCAATGTGCTTGAATGGGTCCAGCAATTCCCCCCTAGATCCGATTACCCCCATGAAGAGAGCGCTTTCTCGGACTGCCTCTAGGGCTGTAATGCTGATTGCTCTAGCAGCCTCCTTGGTAATGTCAACTGCAGCTCTGACGATGTCTATCTGCTCTTCATTATGTCCCAATGGTTCTGAATTGAAGGGTTCGTCGAGCTCCGCCTCGAGGATGATCGCGCTGTCAGATTCGATACCCTGTGCCATGTAGTCTCAGAATTGGGCGAGGTCTTGGCCCACTTGAATGTCTCCCGAATGAGGTCGTGTATTGCATCGTTAGTTAGGACAGGGAAATTTGGCGACTTTCTGACCATCACTCGCTTAGGATCTTCTTGCTAGATCCTTTGAATGGGACTGCGAAAACCACCTTCTTGACGACATCGTTTATTTCTGATCTGTCAATCTTTATTCTGTTGCTAGGGTCGAGAACATTTCCCCCCCTCAGCATAGAAACAGTCCGCTTTCCGATTATTACTGGAAGCATGCAGGCACCCCTGAGCCGGAACTGCGAATGGGGCAACATCTCGATGTACTGGATTGCTGAATTCAGATATTCGTCGGTCAAATCCAGATATTCATTGTACAGGGGTCTGAATACATCCATGCTAGGAGGTTCCAGTAGATCTTTCGGAGTTATTCCATGTTCTGCTAGTCTCCTACTTGGAATGTAGCACCTCCCCAATGACAAATCTGCTGGGATGTCCCTCAGGATGTTGATCATCTGAAGAGCCTTGCCGAATCTGACGCCCTTCTCAAAGAGTTCTGACTCTATGTTTTCCTCTTTGATGCTGAATAGGTGGTCGAGGGACATCCTAGTCCAGAATTCTCCGACGCTGCCAGCTACTCGGTAGGTGTAATCCTCTAGTTCTTCGTCACTCTCTAATGACAAAATTGAGCTTCCATCGGACGAGAATCTCTGTAAGTCGAGAATCTGCCCGCTGATTATAATCCCTAGGCAAAGACGAATTGCTGTCTGATCCGATTCCGAGAAGTCTCCAATCTTGGATACGATTTCTTCTACTTTCTTTAGAAGTGAGGCTTCTGATTTGTTGCCTTGTGATTCTGTTATCGAAACCAGATCTGGTGATCTGTCAGTTAACCCCTGCGAGAATTCGTTGTATGACTCGAGTGCCTCCAAGAGTTCATCCGGCACTCCTGCTTCTGAGTCGGCGATTGTGTCCGAGGTCCTTGCTAGCATATACAGAAGGCTAACCTGGGGCCTAATCGCCCTGGGCAGCTCCTTGAGCGAGAGATAGAATGAGCGAGAGGTCCCCTCCAGTATCGAGTCCAATTCCGAGTTGAAGATGCCTGACATAGATACCAACTAAGTCTCGCTGGGCGCCCCTGTTCCTAAGACTCTCGCAGGCCCGCTTCAACCAATGCAGATACCAATGCCTCGCCAATCTTTGATGGATCACGAGCGATGTGAATGCCCGCATCCTCGAATGCTGCGAACTTCTCCTCGGCCGTACCTTTTCCTCCTGAAATGATTGCCCCTGCATGGCCCATCCTCTTCCCAGGTGGAGCCGTGGCTCCAGCTACAAATCCAACAATTGGCTTGGAGAAGTTATCCTTAGACCATTCTGCTGCTTCCTCTTCCGCCGTGCCGCCTATCTCACCGATCATTACAACTGCCTTGGTATCGGGGTCTTTCTGGAATGCTTGTAGGCAGTCGATAAACCCGGTCCCGTTAACTGGATCACCACCGATTCCGACGCAGGTAGTTTGACCTTCTCCTACACTCATGGTTTGAGCGACAGCCTCGTAAGTCAGGGTGCCAGACTTGGAAATGATGCCAATCCTACCTTTTGCATGGATATAACCAGGCATTATTCCTATTTTGCAACCACCATCAACACTGGGCGAGATTATCCCGGGACAATTTGGGCCAATTAGCCTCACTCCCTGTCTTTTTTCCAAGTGAGACACTACCTTCACCATATCCAGAGTTGGAATTCCCTCGGTGATGCACACGATTAGGCCGCCCCCGTTCAATTCGTAGAATGAGTCCGCGGCCTCAATTATTGCTGGAGCCGCGAATCGGGCTGGCACGTAGATTACACTCGCCTCAGCCCCAGTCGAGGAAATTGCTTCTGACATCGTATCGAAAACTGGGACTGACCTCCCGGGTAGCTCTACGAGCTGTCCTCCCTTACCAGGAGTCACGCCACCAACAATGTCGGTCCCGTATTCGACCATTCGGGTCCCATGGAATGTTCCCTGGCTACCGGTGATTCCCTGTATCAGAACCTTGGTCTGCTCATTTATCCAAATGCTCATGACGACCCCCCCTCGATCGTGTTGACTATTGCTTCGCCCGCGTCTCCAAGCGTGCTAACAGTGATTACATCGAGTTCTGATTCTTCCAGAACCTTCCTGCCTTCCTCGTGATTTGTGCCCGAGAACCTGACTACCAGGGGAATCTGTAGGCCAGTCTCCTCCGAGGCTTCGATTATGCTCCTAGCAACCATGTCACATCGGATTATCCCCCCGAATATGTTGACCAGAATTCCTTCTAAACGAGAATCCTCCAGTATTATCCCGAATGCCGCAGTGATAGATTCGCTATCAGCACCGCCTCCGATATCGAGGAAATTTGCTGGCTCTCCTCCGTACAACTTGATCACATCCATTGTAGCCATTGCCAAACCAGCACCATTGACCAAGCAACCGATGTTGCCCTCCAACTCGACATATGATAGGCCATGCTCATGCGCCCTTACTTCCACATCTGACTCTTCTGAGATGTCCCGGAGATCGTCCCACCATGGATGCCTGAATGCGGCATTGTCATCGAAACTGACCTTGGCATCCAAGGCCACCATAGACCCCTCTCCAGTTCTGACAAGCGGATTAATCTCGATCATCGAACAATCCTTTTCGACGAACAGAGATGACAGGTTTCCAATCATTTCCAAGAATGAGCTGTGAGAACCCCCCGATAGCCCCAGAGAGGATCCAAGAGCACCAGCGACCTCTTCATCCAGACCCTCCGATGGATCGAACCATGCTTTGTGGATAGCTTCGGGCGAAGTCTCCGCGACCTCTTCAATATCCACGCCACCCTCGGTTGATCCCATGATTAGGATGGAGTCCCTCTCCCTGTCCACAAGCAATGCCAGATAGTACTCGTGAGCTATGTCACAACCTGCTTCCACATACAAGTTACTGACCATCTTCCCAGAAGGACCGGTCTGCTTGGTAACAAGCCTGTGACCCAGGATATTTGAGGCGAAATCTCCGACTTCGTCCCTGGAGAAGGCCACCTTCACCCCTCCCTGCATTACCAAGTCTCCAGAGTCAGGGCAGAACAAGTCCCCCTTGCCCCTCCCTCCAGCATGGATCTGGCTTTTTACTGCGACAACATCTGAGCCAAGGGAGTCGTAGGCAGATAGTGCCTGATCGACGGTCGTACAGTGAAATCCCTGCTGTACTAACACGCCTGACTCCCTGAACATGGCCTTTGCCTGATACTCGTGAATATTCATTGGCCGCCCCAACCGAGGTGTGCCCTTGAAGGATGCGGCAGCTCATTTTCCGAAGAAAAATCGCGAAGCGATGAAAGGCAGGATGGTGCTGGGAGTGACATGGACGTAATCGTTCTAGCAGGGGGGTTCGGGACTAGGCTCAGGCCATGGACCGAAAGCATTCCAAAACCGCTTCTCCCGATTTTGGATAAATCAATGATAGAGCACGTGGTAGAGGTCCTCCCGGAATCCCAGGTTGACAGGGTCCTAATTGCTGCTGGATATGGCATCGAGAAGATGCGAACTCACTTCGCTAACATCCCACTCCCCTATGAAGTGGAAATTATCGAAGAGACCGAACCTCTTGGCACGGGCGGTGCTATTGCGAACTGCAGGGATCATCTCTCTGGTGGCACTTTCTGCGTAATTAATGGAGATCTAATCACTAGCCTGAGAGTCGAGGAGATGCTAGATTTCCACCGAAGCAACGGAGGGATTGGAACCATTTCGCTCTGGGAAGTAGAAGACCCATCACGTTTCGGTGTCGCTGACTACAGGCCAGAAACTGGCAAGATTATGAGATTCCAAGAGAAGCCTCCGATCGAGGAGGCGTTCTCCAACCTCATTAATGCGGGAACTTACATTTTAGAGCCGGGGATCTTCGAGTTAATGCCAAATGGTGCTCACAGCATCGAGAGGGACATCTACGAGGATCTAGCGGAAACGGGTGGTCTGAACGGATTCCCCTTCGATGGTTGGTTCGTAGATGCGGGAACCCCTCGTTCCTTCGTTGAGGCAACTAAGGTTTGTATCTCCGAAGGTAGGTTCTCCAGCGGTTCGGTAAGTGGTGACTCTTGGTTCGGGAAAGATTCGAAGAACTTGGGTGTGGTTACTGGGAGTTCGGTGGGCTCTATGTCCATCGTTGGAGAGGGTTCCACTATCTCCGACTCTGTCATCCTAGATGGAGTAGAAGTCGGTGCAGGAAGTAAACTGAATGATTGCTTGGTTGGCAAGGGAGCAAGGATACCCGAGGGCACTATTATGGCTGGTGAAATTGTTGGCCACTATGTCCAATAAGGGTGATTTATTATGGCTGAAGACTTCGGCGAAATCAGTTTCTCTGGAACTCTGAGGCCATCACAAGTCGCTTCATCGAGCATCATCAAGAAAGACCTGGCAGAAGGTTCCAAGGAGCTTCTCATCGTAGCCCCGCCGGGCTCTGGTAAGACTGTTCTAGGACTATACGTATGGTCCGACCTAGTCAGGAAACCCACACTCGTTCTCAGTCCAAACTCGGCAATTCAGGCGCAATGGGTCGAGAGGGCGAAGGAGCTCTTCCACCTAGATGGGAGGGAATCAGAGATTGGCACTGACCCTAAGAATCCTGGAATCCTGACTTCGCTAACGTACCAGTCGGTAACCCTGCCCAAGAGAGGAGGGGAAAATCTGGACGAGTCAGCACTGGAGATGTGGATTTCGAAACTGATGACTCCCTCCGACTCCGGAGTGATAGAGGCGGACGATATGGAGAGCGCCATGGCATGGATCAATGATCTCGAGCAGAAGAACCCCGAGCATCACGCGGAGACCATGGGGCACTATCGGAAGAAGGTGAGAGATTCTCTGGCTGATCACGGCAATGCGCTATGGGTCCTTCACGAGTCAGCTAGGGAGAATTTGATGAAGATCGCCGATGTTGGAGTGGGGCTGATCATTCTCGACGAGTGCCATCACCTAATGGATCACTGGGGCAAGGTGCTCATTGAGGCGAGGGAATTCCTCGGCAATCCGATCATCCTAGGGCTTACTGCGACCCCTCCAGAAGAGGGTGATGCCCCTTCAATAGGAAGGTATCTGGAACTCTTCGGAGAAGTGGACTACGAGGTCCCAGTACCCGCATTGGTCAGGGATAGCAACCTTTCCCCATATCAGGACCTGGCTTACTTCGTCCGTCCATCCTCCGATGAGTTGAGCTACATTGCGAATGTGGATCAAGACTTCGAATCATTGGTCAAGTCTCTTAGAAGAGGGCCTGATGATGTTAGTGGCAGGGTCCCTCGTCTTGAGGTCTGGCTGGCAAGGGTTCTGGACGAGCTGTCACTGCCGGGCCGTAAGGCCAAGGACTGGAATTCATTCAGGCGAAGCGACCCGTCTCTGGCGGATGCGGCTAGGGGATATCTGACATCTGGAGGTCTGAGCCTACCAGATGGAGTCCCAATTCCATCTCCAGAGTTGGTCGCTGCGGGGAACAGCATGGACACGCTAATCACGCTACTCGATCGATACATCAGGAACGGTCTGATGAGGTCGGAGAGCAAAGAGGACCATGCTCTTGCTGAGGATGCGAAGAAGAAGCTCAGGATGCTCGGAATCCAGATCACCAAAGGAGGAGCTAGAGCCTGTGCCTCACCGGTTGGGAGGGTAATGGCATATGGTTCCGCGAAGTACGATGCGCTCCGAGACATCCTGCAATCGGAGATGCAGGCGCTGGGTCCCGAAATCAGGGCAGTGATAGTCACCGACTTCGAGAAGACGTCGGCCACGGCACTTGTCGAAGGGGTCCTGGACAAAGAGGCGGGCGGCGCGGTCGCAGCATACAGGGCGGTCCTCGGGAGCGAGGCCACTGACAGACTGGATCCCGTGCTAATGACGGGGACGACGGTGCTAGTCGACGACGACCTGTTGGAGAGGATCTTCCCTAGATTCGAGCAATGGGTGGAATCAAGGGGCCTGGATATCAAATTCGACTATGTCGAGAATGGGGGTTACTTCGAGATCTGGGGCAAGGGCAAGGACTGGTTGCCTCGCTACTATACGATGATGATCACGGAGATGTTCCAGGAAGGAGTGACGAAATGCCTCGTGGGAACAAGGGGGCTACTGGGGGAGGGATGGGATGCCAGCAGGATCAACGTTCTCGTTGACCTGACCACAGTCACGACCAGCATGAGCATCAACCAACTCAGAGGGAGGTCTTTCAGGCTGGACAAGCATTGGCCGGAGAAGGTTGCAAACAACTGGGACATCGTTTGCCTGGCTGACGAATTCAAGAAGGGTTTCGACGACTACCTGCGATTCAAGAGGAAGCACAAGCAGCTCTACGGGGTCTGCGATGATGGTGCGATAGAGAAGGGGGTCGGCCACGTCCACGCCGCCTTCACCGAGGCTCGTCCGGAGGGAGTCTCCGAGGCGATGGACGTTTTCAACGAGGAGATGCTGATGAGATCCAGGAATCGAGGGCGTACCCGAGACCTATGGGGCATCGGCGAGGCCTTCAGCGCGGTTCCCAGGGAAGCAATAGAGATCAAAGGAAGTGGGCTTGGAGGAGGTTTTCCCCCGACAAACAGGATCGGAATGGCCCAATGGTCCGATGAGTCACTTGTCCTGGCAATTGCGGACGCGGTCGCCTCCTCACTGCAGGCCCTAGGGCACATCGGATTCGACGTCAAGGTGGGTGGTGGTAGCAGAGGCGGTGGCTGGATGAGGACCTATCTCGAGGAGGCATCAGAAGAAGAGTCGGCCATCTTCGCAGAGGCCATGGAGGAGGTGCTCGGACCTCTGGAAAATCCGAGGTACGTCATCCAGAGGGAGGTCAAGGTGGTGAGCGAGACATGGCTAAGCGACTTGCTCCCAGAGATTGTTGGCAAGTACTTCAGGAGGAAGAAGAACGTCCTTTCGATGTTCCACGCAGTCCCCAGAGAGCTTTGTCAGAATCTGGAGGATGCGAAGGTCTTCGAACGGCAGTGGAACTGGAAGGTGAGTCCGGGTGAGGTCCAGTACGGGCACAGCAGGAGCGGAAAGGAGATGATTGGCGAGATAAAGCGAGCGGGCCTTTCCCCCAGATCCTCGACACACAAGAAGAGTGTTTTCCTCTGATTACTGTGAGCAATCATTGCAATCGATTTTTACTCCCGCGTGGTCTCTGCAGAACCTCTTTCGGCACGTGAAGCAACGGAAGTCGAAGGCCGTCACTGGATTAGAGCACTGTGGGTTTCCACATGACTCCTCGGATGGATCTGATGCCTGAGTTGATTTTTCTGTTCCGCCCTCGTAACCCTTCTCCCACCAATCGTCACCTTCAATTTCAGAAGAATCGACTGAACCCTTTCTTTCTGCTCCATTGGGGGCACCGCCTCCAGAAACATGTGACTGTTTTTTTGGGGTAGATTCGGAGGCAAGGCCTAGCGTCTTGATAACGTAAGGGCTCGAGAAGAATCGTTCCGCATCGAAAGATCCCAATTCGTTAAGCCTGCGAATTCCGTCATCCCGGGATTTGATTTCTCCCCCCCTGTCTTGGACATACCCAATCAATCTGTCATACGCACGCTTGTAACTCGGTGCGAGTTTGCGATTCAGGTCCTTCTTCTTTCTTGGATTTGATCTCGATGTACCCAATGCTCTTGTTGAAAAATATGAGTTTTGGCCGCCTTGATCGAGTCCGACAATTATTAGCATGACAATTATTGGTCCGAAAGCGAAGAGGCAGGCGTAGAACACAAAGCCCTCTCCGATTCCAGTAAGAATGAACAGAGACAGCACCCCCGCGGGAACAAAGAACACCAATCTGTTGTCGGTGTAATCGTCCACGTACTTGATTGCAGACCAGACGCCACTGAAGAAGAGGAAAATAAGGGCTAGGATAATTTCAGCAGACATAGGTTGCACAACCTTGAGGCCCGGGCGCTATCCCGGCGCCCGGGCCAGTGAGGTACCTAATCGAATGGTGCGGCACGCACCTGCAGTCATTGCCCATTGGGCTCCTTCTTCGGGACGAATCGCGGTTGGTACGACGGGAAATAAACTCAGCGCCGGACGGCTACTCTGATGGATGCCTTTTGGTTCCCTGAGATATCACCTGCACCATGCCTGATTGGTAGTCCGAGCCTCTTGCAAAGGTCGAGATGGGGGGCAGACCAAGGGTGCATGCACCTCTCACTAGAGTCGTAGCCGAGCACTGTAATTGGTTCCATCTCGGCCTCCCAAACACCCTCGACCATCCTGCCAGAAATCCTGACCCAAGAGTGTTCGAACCTCCTGAGATCATTCTCTAGCCCCCTAATCCCCATCCTGCCAATTCTGCTCAGAAGGAAATCTCGTGGTATCGCCCTTGGGATGATTGCCAGAACCCTCTCGCCGTCGTGCATGTAGGCCACTGGCCCTAGGTCGATGGAGTCAAACTCCCTTTGGGCCCTGTCAATCGATTCAGAGATACTTCCCCATCGATCCGGGAGCCATGCCACCAAGGCGGAACGGTCCTTCGTTCCGTGGACATGGCTGCTGACCTCGAGGCTGACAAACTCATGACTGCCTGCCATGACTGGACTTGTTCCAACCGCTGTCTTCTTTCTGGGCTTAAAGCGGGGAATCTTGATCGGAGGCCTTCTTGGCATCGAAGAGGCCATCTCATGTTTCGGGATGTCAGATATCCACTCTCTTACTGGCCTCTCAAGTAGCCCTTCCCCGAGAACCGAGCAAGCCCAGCCGGTTGAGCCATGCAACGTCCCGGGAACCCGGATTATCCTGCGTGTGTCTGCAGTAACCACGGGGTCGACATCGTGACCTGCATCAATCACCCTTCCTAGCAGCACCTTCCTACTCTCTCTTACCGCTTGCTCCCTCTTTGCTGGGTCCGGCTCTTCGAACAACGACCTGTCTGGGTCACTGGCCACTATGTGGAAGCCCTTGCTTCCAGAGAAAGAGACATGTCGAATTTCCAAATCAGTATTCTCGGTGATCCATTCACTTAGGGTGAGGGTCTCTTTCCTCGCCATCTCTATCCTACTCCTGCAGAATGGCCTCATATCGATGTCGAAAACGACCATGTGGTCAATCAGGATGGGAGATGGGCGCTTGGAGTCCTTCAATCGAGGGAGGTTAACTGGATCTAGCCAAGAGGAAGTGGACACGTACACATCAGTGGGCATCGAGTCGAAGGCCTTCACGAGTGATTGGCCCGATGAAATCCGCTTCCTCGATGTTACCCATGGGCCCTTCAGAGTTCTCCACCTGAACTGGTGCCTAGTTGGCTTCTCCAACCACGAAAGATCGATCCTCGATCCATCTGAGTAGTGCTCAGAAAGGATACTCTCCGTCCAATCTGGAGACTCTGACATAGACTCCAGAACTAGTTCTAGGTATTGGACTAACCCCCAACACGGTCAAAGAGGCCGGACGACTCGCGATACTGTGAGCGATCCTCTTGTAGTTGTGAACTTCAAGACTTATCAGACTGCTCATGGTGCTTCGGCTGAGGATCTGGCGCGGGCTATGGCCAGCATAGAAACGGATGCCAGGATGATAGCCGCTGTCTCGGCGTTTGACTTGTCAGCAGTAGTGGCCACGGCTCCCAGTCTGGAGGTTTGGTGCCAGCACCTAGACCCAGTGGGATTCGGCTCAAACACAGGATGGTTACATCCGGCGACCGCAATAGAGAGGGGTGCTTCGGGCACCCTAATCAACCATGCAGAACACAAGGTCAGTCTGGAGCACGTGGCGATGCTGCTCGAGCAGGTTCCCGCCGGCTTCGATGTCTGCGCCTGTGCCGCAGATATCGAGGAGGCGAGGGCTCTCGCTGCTTTGGAGCCTGGATTCGTAGCCGTCGAGCCGCCCGAATTGATTGGCGGTGACGTCTCAGTGACGAGCGCTGATCCGGAGATCGTCAGTGGGACTGCGCAGGCAGTCAGGGACGTGTCAGAAGTGGTTGGCATTCTTTGCGGTGCCGGTGTGAAGAGTGGCTCGGACGTGTCCAAGGCAATTGATCTAGGCACCTCAGGGGTACTTCTGGCTAGTGGGGTGACCAAATCCGATGACCCGACTTCGTCTCTGAAGGATCTAGTCAGTCTACTCTAGACGAGTAGTTTCTGGATAAATTATAACCAGAGGACTTTTGTCATTGACGGTTATGGGAACCTGATTATAATGGGCGACAAGGGAGACGGGAGCATCGAAAGAATCGGTAAGAAGAAGTACAGTGCGGAGCTATTTAGACTCCAGCTTGAGTTGATCAAACTACAGGAATGGGTCAAGGCGAAGGGGCTCAAGGTCGTCGTGGTCTTCGAAGGAAGGGATGCTGCTGGCAAGGGTGGCGTCATCAAGAGGATCTCACAGTACCTCAACCCCAGAGTTGTGAGGGTGGCTGCTCTACCAGCCCCAACAGAGAGGCAGAAGACCGAGTGGTACTTCCAGAGGTACGTCAACCACCTCCCTGCTGCTGGGGAGATAGTGATGTTCGACAGGAGCTGGTACAACAGAGCAGGAGTGGAGAGGGTCATGGGATTCTGCGATGAAGACGAATATGACGAGTTCATGAGATCCTGTCCGATGTTCGAGAGGATGCTGATGAGGTCAGGGACGATTCTGATCAAGTACTGGTTCTCGGTATCAGATGACGAGCAGCTGAAGCGTTTCAAGGCGAGGTTGGCCGAGCCCCACAAGAGGTGGAAGCTCAGTCCGATGGATCTGGAGTCACTAACTCGATGGGAGGACTACTCCGAGGCGAAGGACGTCATGTTCGCTCATACCGACACCAAGCAGTCGCCATGGTTCGTGGTTAACTCGGACATCAAGAGGCATGCGCACCTGAATTGCATCAACCACCTACTCTCTGTGATCGAGTACGATGACCTAACTCCCGAGCCCATTGAGCTCCCAGATAGGAAGAATGCGAGAGGGTATGTCAGGCCGCCGATGACGGAGCAGACCTTCGTTCCGGACCATCACGATACGCTGATGGATTGAGGTCTAGGAGATAAATTCGATATGCAGAGCTGGAATGATGCAAAGAAAATTGAATTCTCTTTTGTTGTGTATTTTTCTAGTCACGTCGGGTTGCTTAGAGAACTCGCCTCCTGACTTGGACGGAGATGGGATTAGAGATTCAGAGGATAATGACGTCGATGGAGACGGATGGGAAAATTCCGTGGAGTTGAACTGCACTTCCGACCCCAATAATGGCGATGACATCCCAACAGACACCGATGGGGATTCAGTTTGCGACATATTGGATGAAGACGACGATGGAGATTCCTGGACCGATGATGCCGAGGAGGAATGTGGCACGGATCCCATTGACATGGAGTCAATTCCCGTTGACCTGGATGGGGACTTGATCTGCGACGAGTGGGACGATGATGCCGACGGGGATGGCCTTCCAAACGAATGGGAGTTGGAAAGGGGTTTCGACCCGATGGATTCCGAGGATTTCATGACGTGCCATGGAATCTCTGTATTCTGTCTCAGGACCTATGATGACTTCACCTTCGCAGAGACCCACAACGCGTACTCGACGTTGGAGGACCAGGTTCTTTTTGGGGTGAATCACTACACTGGACTTCAGCGACAGTGGGATGACGGCATTAGAGCATTCATGGTAGACTCGCATCACAGGAACTACGACAATACATCTGCTGAGGACGTGAGGTTCTGCCACAGTACTGGCCAGTTCTTCCATCCCTGTAATTTCGGCGAGGTAAATGCGTTCCAATGGCTGGATCTCCTGAATTCCCTGATGAACAACTCCAGTGGAGATGTTGTCACCCTCCTAATTGAAAACTACGTCCCAGCATCTCACCTGCAGTTCCTATTCAACGAGACTGGAATGGCTAATCGGATTTACACCCATACCCTAGGTGAGGAATGGCCAAGCTTGGGGGACATGGTGCTTGATGGCAAGGATCTGGTCGTCTTCTGGGAGCAATCGCAGAACGATGACTACCCCTGGCTGCACGACTTTGGGATGTTCGGTTGGACTACCAACTATGCCGAGGGCAGTGAGGAGGAGATGTCTTGCACAGTGCATCGAGGAGATGGCTCGCAACCAGTTTGGCACCTGAATAACTGGCTGGCTAGCATATATGGGCTCCCTGACCCTGTATTGGCAAATGAGGTGAACGAATATGAGACCCTGCTCAACAGAACCCTGGAGTGTTGGGAAGAGATGGACAATAGGCCGACCTTCATTGCTGTTGATTACTGGGAAGAAGGTGAGGTGACTAACGTGACAATCACCCTCAACAAGATGTCACACTGGTCGGAAGAGGTCCCAGCGCACCCCTGACTACTGAATCTCCTTGGGTCGAATGACTTCCTTGACTACCCAATTACCTCTCGATTCGGCTAATAGAACTGCAGTCGCAGTTGGCATCGAATGCCACTCTCCAGAAAGATTGTTGACCAGAATCTCCGATCCAGGGTTGTGCCCTAGTATCATTGTCGTTCCTTCTTGGGCCATATCCTCTAGCTCTAGCAACAGATCATTTACGGTGGCATGGTAGATTCCGGGTCTGATCTGGGATGGTACTCGGCCAAACCTGTGAGACATCCCCGAAAGGGTCTGAAGCGTCCTTTTCGAACTGCTGACAAGTATCAGATCGGGAGACCATGCCCTTTCATGGATGGCATCGGCCATTCTTGGAGCGTCTCTGGATCCCCTCTTGTTCAATGGGCGATCATGGTCATCGAGACCGGACTCTTTCCAGCTACTCTTGGCATGACGCATTACAATGAGCCTTCGGGGCAATCTACTCCTCCTCTTTGGCTCCAAACGAAGGTTCCCTCTTTTCCTTGAAGGATCTGACGCCTTCTGCGAAGTCGGCGGTCTTGGAAGAGGCGACCATGAGAGACTGCTCGAACTGGAGCTGTGTTTCGAAGAATGTCGAAGTGGATGCATCAAGCAACTGCTTCGTACCCCTTCTGCTGTTTACTGACCACTTCCCCCATTCTCTGGCGACTTCCAAGGCCCTATCGACGAGGAGGGTTTCGTCCACTATTTCATCCACGGCACCCACCTCCAGTGCCTTTTCACCGGACCAAACCTCCGAGTTGAAGAGGAATCTCTTTGCCACCTGATTGCCGACCAAACGCGGAAGCAACCAAGTCATCCCCCCATCAGGAGAAAGTCCGAGACGGAAGAACGCGGAGGCTAGCTTTGCCTGGGGTATACAGACCCGGTAGTCGGAGGCCAATGCCAAGCCGAAGCCACCACCAGCAACCGATCCGTTTATTGCGCAAACGAAGACTGTCTCCGAGGTTCTCATTCTCAATAGCAGAGGATGCAGTTTGTCAGTCATCTCTTGGACTCTGTCACCAATCTCTCCGGTCTCAATTCCATTGGAGAAATCGTCAATGTTACCCCCTGCAGAGAAAAAACGCCCTGAACCGGTAATCACCACTGATCTGCATGATGGGTCGATCATGAGTTCATCTAATGATGAAAGGAGGGACTCAAAGTTGGCCGGAGCAAATGTGTCTGAGGAAGCATCGGGAGACAGTGTCACCAACCCAACCCCTCCCTCCAGCATGTCGGTAGAAACTGGCATGGCACTCGGGCAGGGCACACTCTATTGAATTTGCATGAATATCATAAGATGACGCAGTTTGGGTAAGACATGCACGAACGCCAGCACCTCTACATCAATGGATCTTGGATCGAACCGAATGGCGAGGGCACCATTGAAGTGGTCAATCCGGCTACGGAGCAAATCATTGGCTCGGTCCCAGTAGGCAACGAGTCGGATGCAAACGCTGCTGTAGAAGCCGCAAGGGCTGCCTTCACTAATTGGTCCGCATCAACAGTGGAGGAGAGAACAAATTACCTCAATCTGCTTTCCTCGGCGATAAAGGACAGGGGGGAAGAAATAGCCGAATTAATCACCTCAGAGGTAGGAACTCCGATTGAGTACTCCCGTATGGCGATGGTCGGGACTCCCAGGGTAGTCTCAAGGTCATATGCCAAGATTCTCGACGGTTATGTCTGGGAGGAGGAGGTCAGGAACTCAATCGTAGTGAAGGAGGCAATAGGAGTAGTAGCAATGATCACTCCGTGGAACTTCCCCCTGCACCAGATTATTGGAAAGGTCGCTCCTGCGATTGCGGCTGGGTGCACAATGGTGCTGAAGCCTTCCAAGGAAGCACCTCTGAATGCATTTGTCCTAGCAGACATTCTGGACGAAATCGACCTTCCGAAGGGAGTCTTCAATCTGATTTCTGGGCATGGCAGGGAAATTGGGGAGACTCTGGCTAGTCATGCCGAAGTGGACATGGTTAGCTTCACTGGTTCGACTAATGCTGGCATCAGGGTGTCCGAGTTAGCAGCACCTAGCGTGAAGAGGGTGACGTTGGAGCTTGGAGGGAAGAGTGCGAACATCATTCTTGACGACGCCGACATACCAAGAGCCGCCTCTTCGGCAATCTACTCCTGCTTCGGCAACTCCGGGCAAGAGTGCTCGGCACTGACGAGGTTGTTGGTTCCAGAAGATTCCAGAGAAGAGGTAGTTGATATCATCGCAAGCAAGATTGGCCGCTACACGGTTGGGGATCCAATGGATGGAACCAGCAAGTGCGGGCCGCTAGTCTCAAAAAAGCAGCAAGAGAGTGTTTCCACATACATCTCAACAGGTATTGACGAGGGTGCCACTTTAGTCGCCGGCGGAGAGGGGATGCCAGACGGATTGGATTCAGGCTTCTACGTGAAGCCAACCGTCTTTGCCGATGTGACTTCAGAAATGACTATCTTCAGAGAGGAGATTTTCGGACCTGTCCTCTGCATAACCACATACTCCAACGAAGAGGAGGCTATCGAACTAGCCAACGACTCAGAATATGGACTCTCGGGAGGGGTTTGGTCTGGAGACGAAGAGAGGGGGATGGAGGTCGCTAGAAAGTTGAGGACTGGTCAAGTCAGCATCAATGGCGGTGCGTTCAATGTTTCAGCCCCTTTCGGCGGCTACAAGAAATCTGGACTGGGGAGAGAATTGGGGGTTCATGGGATGGAAGAGTTCCTCGAGACGAAGTCAATTCAGCGTTAGGTGATTCGATGGTAGTCCCAAGACTCCTAATCATCGTGGGAACTAGCGGTGTGGGAAAATCGACCATGTCTGCAAAACTTGCTTCTTCCCTCGAATTCAGCAAAGTTGCCTCCACGGATACGGTGAGAGAGGTCCTCAGGACACAACTCACATCTTTGGAAAGACCATCACTACACAGATCTTCATTTGAGTCGGCTGGTAGTTCAGCAGTTGAGGACTGGAAGGAGACCGTCGGAGCGGTGTCCGAGGGAGTGCAGGCAGTAATCGGAAGAGCACTCGAGAAGGGAGGTGACCTGCTTCTCGAGGGAGTGCATTATTTCCCAAACAAGCAGATAATTGACGAATGGCGCGATGCTGGAGGAATAGCCACAGGCGTGGTCCTCTACGTCACTAGCGAGAGTATGCACAGAGGGATGATAGCTAACCGAGAGAAGCACAATGGGAAACAAGTAGATCATTACTTGGGCAACTTGGATAGAATCAGGGGCATCCAAGAAGATCTGGTTGTTTCTGGTTCTCAGTCAGAATGGCTACTCATCGACCCTACAAAGGAAAGCGGTGCGGTTGGAATAATCTCCAATAGTCTCAGTTGAGCGAATCTAGCGTCCGACCCAATCTGCTTCAGATCGTTCCAAGAATGATCGAACACCAATTTCCTTGTCCTCGGTGTCGAACAAAGCTACGAACTCTGAGCGTTCCATTAGAATCCCTTCGGAGAAGGGGAGTTCCAACGCGCCTCGGACTACGCGCTTTGCGACCTTTGTTGTGTATGGGGACTTACGAGAGATCTCCTCTGCTAGATTCATGGTTTCGGATTCTAGATCTTCTGAGGGGACCATCCTGTTGACAATTCCCATTTTAAGGGCATCCTCTGCCTTTACCATCCCTCCCGAGAGGACAATCTCCATGGTTCTGCCATAACCAATTAGCCTGCAGAGCCTCTGGGTACCGCCACCACCTGGAATCAGGCCAAGATTGATCTCGGGCTGTCCGAATGTGGACCTATCTGATGCAATGCGAATGTCACAGGAGAGGGCTAGCTCAGTACCCCCTCCAAGTGCGAATCCATCAACCATAGCGATAGTTGGTTTGGAGATGCCCCAAACCGCCTCCCAAGCGTTATCCTCGAAGAATGGGCGGACGTCATCGGAGTCCTTACCTGCGAACTCCGAGATATCCGCCCCCGCTGCGAACGCAGGTGGCTTCGGCCTCTTGCCCTCATCTGGTTCGAGGGGAGGGGAGCCTCGAATGACCACGCATCGGACCGAGTCGTCGGCGTTTGCTCTTGCAGCAGCCTCCTTAATTGCCCTGTGCGAGTCTGAATTTAGCGCATTGAGCTTATCGGGCCTATTGAGGGACCAAACTGAGATCACCCCTCCCTCGGGGCTGGAGCCTTCGACATTGAAGTCCTCGACAGTCAACACATCGTCCGTCATGTTACGCCGAGCGAGGCACGTCGCTTCAACATATCACAGAGCTAGTCCTCCGGCCCAATGGGAGGAGGAAGGTCTGGCAAGGGAAGGGGTGGTATTGGCATCCCAGAAGTAGGGAGTGGCGGAATCGAATCAACTGCTGGGGCTTCAATCATTTCTTCTTCAGAAGGGGTTGGGGCGGACCTGGGGACGTCCAACGAAACCCTGACCTTCAGAACCCTCTCATCGTCAATCCTCACATAAGAAATTCCCTGAGGTATGGATGGGTCTGGTTCCTCTGGCTCGAAAAGGACCGCTAAACCATGACCCGGGATACTTGTGAGAGTGGAAAGATCCTCTCCATCCTCAACATTAGTCCACTTTCTGACTTCATCAGCTACTCGCTTGGACATTTCTAGCCGCCTTTCACGATGTAGCCTCTCTCTGAAGATTTCCCTCCTCCCTCTCTGCTGGGCGAGGTACTGGTCGACCTCGGCTTCGGCTTGGAGCTCGGGGTCCGATTTAGCGATGTGGACTCTGGCCATCCCTTCAACATCTTCATCGGGTACGACTGGGATTTGAATGGAATCGAGTGAAACGCCAGGAGATTGGGTTGGAAGAGTATCGGGAATCACTGGTTCAGGATGATCTGAGAATTTCTTCCTACCCCTACTCCTTCGAATCTTTGAGTCGCGAACCTCTGAAATGCTCTCCTCAGAGTGAACCGGAGGTGGGAGCTCTATGTCCCCAAAATCCGACTCTTGATCGGTGAAAACTGGGGAGGACTTCTTGGCTAGAGGGATTGGTCTCCTTCCAGTGAAAAGAATAGTTGAGACCATTAGCAGAATCAAAACTGCCCCTGCGGCCTGCATAATCAGTCCCTCCGGGACAATAAAAACGAGATAAATGGGGATTGAAACAATGCTCATTACGATCAGAAGGAGCCTAGTTGCCGTAACCATTCTAGTGCGGCACGGAGGAGTGCTTCTATTCACTTTGACGGGGGATTAAGTAGTTCTGAGACCGCCTTCAGAGCCCTACCCCTGTGTGAGATGGATGATTTCTCGATAGAAGACATCTCTCCACACGTTCTTCCATCGCCATCCTCTGGGATGAAAATTGGATCGTATCCAAAACCCATGTCTCCAGAAATCTGCTCGGAGATCTTACCTCGGCAGATTCCAGTTTCTGTAACAGTATTTCCTTCAATGGAGATCGCTGCAATGGCCCTGAACTCTGCCCCTCTTTCGGACTCTGCTGACATTAACTGCATAATTCCAGACAGGCCGATAGTACTCTCGACATATGAGGAGTAGGGGCCCGGAAACCCTCCAAGAGCGTCGATGAAAAGTCCTGAGTCCTCGACCAGAATAATCGAATCCTCTAGTTTCGTCCCCATCACCAACTCTCTCGCCTGCTCAATCTTTGAAAGTGCCACTTCCACTATTCCTTCTGCCTGGGGCTCAATTAATTCTGGAGGCTTTCCTTGGATCAGCAATGGCTCAACTTCATGCCCCAGAGGAGCAAGTATTGCAGCTGCCTCTGAAATCTTGTGTTCGTTGCCAGTAGCGAATAGAATGCGCATATTGTCAACCCTAACCGTGATATCTGACTCTTCCTGCTATCTTTCGGAATCTGTCCACTACATTTTCTGCAGTCTCTGAACCATTGTTGGGCACCTCAGCATCTAGGTACCCTTCGCAGACCTTGTCAATAGCGTCAGCAATGGTCGAATGACTTGCTCCCAGACACTCTCTCAGTACCTGGAGGTCGAGACCCATATGCTCCAATTCCGGCGACATTCTAGACAAACCAAAGTCAATGAGGTGAAGTGCACCGGAAGTGGTTGCCATGACATTGTGCGTGGTCAGATCGCCATGCGAGATTCCAATCTCATGGAGTCTTCGAATTAATCCGCCGAGAGAGAGGAGTTCGTCTTCGGAAGCATCGTCGGACTTGAGCAAGTCGTGAAGAGTCCTTCCTTCTATCCTAGACAGAAGCATGGATGACTTTCGCTGATCTAGGAACATGAGTTTCGGGGAAGGGAATCCTGCTGAAGAAAGTCGGGACAGTATCCTCGCCTCAGCCGCCAGCCTTTGCCTCGTTAGTCTGCGATCGAGATCGGGATGCCTGTAACCTCTTGCTCTACGAGACTTCAGTACTGCTTTCTTTCCTAGCCAAGAGCCGCTAGTTACAGTGGCCTCGGCCCCCTCATGGAGAAAAAATTCAGGCTTCCACATTGGAATCCCCCCTCTCGCCATGCAAATCCGATGCTAGATGACTTGAAAGCGGTTGCACTCGGACGATTGTCTGGCTGACATGGTTCTAGACATGCCCTCCGCCCCGGTTCCGAGAGTATTCTTGGGTAATTTCGGTTACTCTGAATTGGAGATAGACAAGGAAGCAGTAAGACTGCAATATGCGATTAAGCAGCCCATGCGATGGAGCATGGAGGTATGCAGATCACTAGCGCCTCTAACGCTTGAGATCAATCGTCTAAAGAAGGAAAGGGACGTGTTCCTGATTGCGCATTCATATCAGACACCGGACATCACCTATGGCGTAGCCGACTCTGTTGCTGATAGTTATGCTCTTTCCAAGGAGGCCAGGGACGCACCACAACAGACGATACTCTTCTCTAGCGTTCGATTCATGGCAGAGACAGCGAAGATCGTCAGCCCTAACAAGACTGTGCTGCATCCTTCCCCGGATGCTGGTTGCTCACTAAGTGACAGCATTGGGGCCGAAGACGTGATCAGGATGAAGGAGGACAATCCGGGAGTTCCCGTCGTTTGCTACATCAACACTAGTGCAGCAGTAAAGGCCGAGTGTGATGTATGCGTGACCAGTAGCAATTACCTTAGAATTTGTGAGAGATTGCCAGGTGAAAAGCTAATCTTCGTACCTGACAAATTTATGGGGAGGCACTTGCAGAATTCACTCAGAGGCAAGAAGGAAGTAATTCTCTATGATGGAGAATGCGAGGTTCATGCAGAGTTCACGGGACCGAAAATAAGGAACTGGAAGAAGGGCATGTCCGAGAATGGAGTTGATCTGATGGTGCTAAGTCATCCGGAATGTGATTCTGAGGTTCTCGACGAGAGCGACTTCGTTGGAAGCAGCGAGTTGTTGATCAATGAGGCGATTCGTCTAGCCAGCATAGGTAAGAAGGACATGATGCTGATTACAGAATGCGGAACGGCCGACAGAGTCCTAGCTGAGACTGAAGATACCCTGAATTTGATGGGGGCATGTGTGATGTGCAAACACATGAAGAAGACTCAGTTGGAGGACATACTTCAGGCACTAATCGACCCTTATCCAGAGCAGATTGTGGAGATCACCGGAGAAACACTCAGAAGGGCCTCGAAGAGCCTCGAAGAGATGTTCAGACTCGCTGAGTAAACTTCTCGGCGCCGTAGGACTGGAGTGTCCACAAGAATATCAGTGGAATCATGGCCAAGATAGAAGCCTGGAGGAGTAAGGAGTTCCTTGGCTCGATGGTATCGGTGAACGAGAATAGCTTCAGTTCCTTCTCGCCATTTTCATTGAGGTCTATCCAGGCTAATCTCTCAAGCAATATCTGAGGCTGCGCCTGATCCACTTCTTCGTCAAATGTGTATTGCTTGGTCTCACCGGATTCCAATTCGTGAACGTAGACATCGTTGTTCCTCTCAGAAGAACTTGCAGTTGAGATGATGTCATCTCTCGTTACCTGGAGGAAAGCGACCCTCCCCTCTCCGATACTAGGTGATGAAGAGTCCCAACGTGGATTAGAAATCAGAGTCTGATTGATAGAAAGCGTATCGACTAGGATAGTTCTGTTGAATGGGCCTACATCGACTGTTGCGACGAGCCAATTCGACTCCATCACAAGCCCAACTATCGAAGAATTCTGGAAATCTAGGGAAGTCCCCGAGTTCAGAATTGAATCTTCGATTCGATTTGATGATCTGGGGTCGAGAAGAATAGAAATAGTGAGGTCAGATTCAATGGAAGTAATATTCACGAGTGGCCCTGCTTCAGAGGTTTTTGAAATTGCCACAAGGGACCCTGATGATGCAATCACCGAAGAGTTGGCATCCAAGTCAACAATCCTAATTGACTGATCCGACGTGTCAATTAGTCGCAGACTCTGAGGAGAGAGTATTGCGAGATGCTTACTCCCATTTGAGTCGGTCGGAATTGCAATGTCGACAATTGGTTCATCTGAGTTCTCAATGAAAATAGGCTGCAGGACTCCTGACTCTTGGTTATGCTCAAAATAGTTGGTTCTGGATTCATCGAAAACTACGAAATTATCTCCTGAGGAAACCACACTGGGTGCGTTTGCCCAAGGGCTTCCTCCAACAGTCCGGTTGGTCTCTGAAGTCACATTTCCTGCGGTAATTGTCACCTCTCCTTCCGACTCTTCTACCCAGACCAGCCACTCTCCGGAACCGGAAGCAGATGTGGGAGAATCGGCCTCGATGGATATCTTCTGGTGCGTTACGTCCCAAAGTAATACTGAGCCGGTCAAAATCATGAGTGCGAGGATGAGTGCACCGGTCTGATTCTTCCCGGGTTCCTTTACAGGGTCGATAGTACCGAGTAAAGAGCGTAGGGTTCGCTTCATGGAGCCGCTTGGATCTTCAAGAGTCCTGGCTAACCTTCTGGTGAAAAGTCGCTCGTCTGCGATCCTCCAAATTGGTTCATGCGTTCTCGCAGTGATATTAACTGCCAAGATTGCAATCATCATCCCACCAATTATGTCGACGAACCAGTGAATTCCCAGGTAGACGATTGAAACCGAAGTCAATGCGATGAAGGATATCAGGAAGATTCGGAACCTCTTCCATCTACCGTCCTCGTCCCACCTATGCATGGAAAGCCAAATTGCGAACGGTAGACCGATGTGAAGACTCGGCATCCCATTGGTAAAGGGGTCAATCCGATTGAACCAATTATGAATCTCTGGAGTGAGGTCGTATGCAATTGTCTCCATCCCGCCGACATAGTTGCCAGTCACCTTGACGTTGAGGAACAAGTAGAACGGTATCGCCAGTATGTATACCCAGAACATCGAAAGGGACACTCTGTCGGCCATGTGCCTGTCATCGAAGTAGATTGGATAGACGAATGAGGCAAATGTTGCAGTCATGAATCCCATGACATAGAAATGAGTCATGAAAACGTCCAGAAAGTCGTTCCTAAGTCCTTCTTGAACCCAAAGGACTGTGTCCCCCTCGATTGCATACACTAGGAAGGTCATGTCTAGTTGGGTGTTCACCATCAATACCCTATCGAGACTATCAAACAGATCCTTCCAGAGGTAGACCGAAAAGACGACGATCATGTGTGCCCAGTATCGTCTGAACATGTCGATGAAGCCGTCTGCACTGATTTTTGCATAGGGTGGTTTGAAAATTGGAATCATTGCTATGCTAATCAGAATAGCTCCAGTCACCCAAGTGATGTAGATGCCTGTTTCAGCAACCATTACGACCTTGTGGGGATGAGGCTATGTCATCAAGCCAACGCAAAGATGGGGCATCAGATTATCCTTAGAGTACGCTGAGAGCCTTTGTCAAGTTGCTCTTCGACCATTTTCACGATTGATTCGAAAGCCCTTGCCGTTTCCCCTTCTGGTTCGGCAATAATTCTGTGCACCCCATCGTCACCGCCCCTGACAATTCCGGGATCGAAGGGGAGCGCACCTAGGAACGGAACCCCCATCTCTTTCGATGCTTCCTCTCCACCACCAGACTTGAAGACGTCAAGGGTAATTTCCCACTTGCCCTCTCCGTCAGACTGGCATTCGATAGGAACCCCTCCAGGGCCCATTACAGAAATACTCGAGTTGGGCGTAGATGTCCCTCTCAGAGTGTATCCGCTCATGTTCTCAACAACCCCGAGAACAGGTACGGAAATTGTTTTGGCGAAATTAATGGATTTACGGCTATCGAGGAGCGCGACCTCTTGGGGGGTCGTAACTATTACGACTCCATCAATTCCTGGGAGGCTCTGGCTCACAGTAAGAGGCTCGTCGCTTGTTCCCGGTGGGAAGTCAATAATCAGAGCGTCCAACTCTCCCCATGCGACGTCACCAATGAATTGCTGAATTGCACCCAACTTTATCGGTCCACGCCAAATTACTGGCTTGTCTGGATCCTCAAGTAAGAATGCCATCGAGATGACCTTCAGACCGTTTGGACCGTCAGCAGGATGTATCTGCCCGTCCTCAACGTTTAGATCGGCTTCCTCTAGACCCAACATCTTTGGGACGTTAGGGCCGGTGATATCGATATCCATCAGACCGACCTTCTTTCCCTGACGAGCCAGAGACAGGGCCAATCCAGTGGCCACTGTTGATTTTCCCACTCCTCCTTTACCTGAGAGGACCATGATCTTGTGCTTAATCTGCTCGTCCATCTTGCTGATCCTCATCTTCCTCTGCATCTGCTGGTATGCCTGCTCCATCTGAGCCCTCTGCTCATTGGAGGCATCCGAATTGGGAGATTCAGGGGGATCCCCACCTGCACGATGGTGCGATACTGGAGAGTCAGCCATATTACTCCGTTTGATATGGCACTATTGAAACCTATTCTGAGTGAATTCTTCCTAATGACAGTATTGTGATTGTTTAATTAGACACCCTCCCGCACAAGAGTTGCGTGCATCTCTTATTCGTTTGCGTAGGCAATACCTGTCGGAGCCAGATGGCTGAGGCTATTGCAAGAGACCTTGGCCATCATGCTGCTTCTGCCGGAACCCATCCACCGAGGTCCGGAGGGATTGCCAAGAATGCGATAGAAGTGCTTGAGGAAATTGGGATTGAGGCAAGTGACCTTCGTCCGAAATCAGTAGAATCGGTTTACTCCAGGGATTACGATATGATAATCAGCATGGGATGCGGTGTTAGCTGCCCTTCCCTGCCAATAGACGAAGACTGGGGTTTGGAAGACCCCTTCGGAGGGGAAAAAGAAGTTTACAGAAAAACACGAGACACGATACAGATGCTGGTCTCTAAACTCGTCGAGTCGAATACCGACGCTTAGAAAAGCCAATCTGGTTTGCAAAAGACTACGCGAGTGTAGTGTAGCGGTTATCACCCCACGTTGCCAACGTGGGAACCCGGGTTCAAATCCCGGCACTCGCACCATTACTACTCGAGTTCCGAGTTCCTGACGATGTGGACGAATGTACCCACCCCAATGGAAATCAGAGCAAACATGGAAACCAGAATTATCTCCGTGGAATTGTCCGAAACCCATGACTGTCCTGATGAACCGGACTCTGACTTGAGTATGGTGATATTATGCGACTGTTCTGAAACCGGAGTGGATGATAGGAACACATCTGTTGCTCGAATCATTAGGGACATCTCACCCTCGCTCAACGATGATCTGGCAGAGAATGAGAGGGAGAAAATCCCATCTTGAGCAACTCTGTCAGGCCCACTTCCATCATCAACCATCAACAGCCATGATTCGGAATTTCCAATTGGGGCCAATCGGCCTATCTTTGCTTGTGCTGATGATATTCCATCATAATCTTGGATTGTGACCTCCATCGTATAATTCACCTGACCGCCTGATTCCAAGGAGGTTACTTGGGTTACCTCGACACCATCCTTGAGGAAAGTTAGATTGGAAATCGATGGAGGTTGGTTCTCGATCAGGACCTTCTCGGCCTGATGGCCGGGGATGCTGGAATGGACGCTCCCAATCAGAGTAGTCGTGATGGAAGCTCCTTCCTCATCTTCGAGAAGAATCGGGATGTTCTGCCTTCCTGGGGACATGCTCGGGGGGACTTCAAAGATGCCGGCCCACGCCTCTATAGTATCAGTCCGTTGCTCGCCTGCAAACTGCCAATTCCAGTCCTCCTGTCCAGTATGGCTCAATGGGACCAGAGTACCTCCCATTGACTGCAAGTTCACTGATACTGACTTGATCCCATGGCCATCGTATGCCCCTATATTTACTTGGATATTCTCGCCCCTGAATGTGATATCCGGTGAGAAGTCGGCGTACAGCACTCTGGGAGGGGAGTTTGCTACCCATATGCTGGCTTCCTGCTGAATAGAAACCCAGTAATCCTCCATTGTGACGGAGATTGGGAGGTCTCCGTTCTGAAGCCCGTTGTGGACAATTCGAGCTGTCCAAACGTCATCGTGAATCACCAGGTCCCCCTGCAGGCCTGAATCGGAAAGGTCAACGATGCCGAGACCTACTGAGGACAGGTCTACGCTAACCGACTTGGTATCCGTGTCGACATCATTCACCAATACTTCGAGGTGTGCCACTCCTCCCTCGGTTGATATGGAGGATTCACGGAACCTTACCGAGGAGCCCTGGCCCTCTGAGAGTGAAGGGGGCGTGTTCTCATCAAATGTGACTATAGATGGGGAAAGGATCCTATCCATTCTCTGGTTCTCGATGAATGAGACTTCCGAGTTTTCTCCGACATCTATGCTGACTAGCCTGTTAATTTCATTCAGAAGTCCCGATAGTGGGCCTTCGTTGATGATGCTTCCATTTGCCGAACTAATTTCTCCAAAGGATCCTTCCCATTCAGCTACCGAGACGTCGTGCCCATCTATCGAATAGAAGTTGATTCCGGATACAGTTACCTCCAGAATCATGGCCATGTTTCCAATCAGAGGGAATGAGTCGCCGGTGGATAGAATCTGAGGGCATACTCCTGTCTCCCTGGAGATGTGATTGGAGAAAATCGAACTGGCCTCCGGGGCTTCGAGATTCTGAATTATCGGAGAGTTTTCGGGGAATTCGTCCTCCGTAGAGCCATTGTCTTCTACGAATGTATAGCGAATTGTTCGGTTTAGCCAGTCATCCTGGGGGACTACATACTCGTATGTCAGATTGTGCTCTGCCCCCCACTCCTGATCAATCGGCCCAAAAGGAGTGGCAGAGACATTGAGCCAGAACTCGTTTCTTATTTTGTCTGCCTCGAAGGGGACTCCAGTTGCATTCTCGTAGACTCCTGATTCAATAATCTGGCGCACTAAACCAAAGGTCCCCTCTGCATCACCATCATACGTTCCATCTACAATGATTGTTTCGGAAACCGTTTCTCCGCCCTCTGATTGGAAATGAATCAATGGTATCGTTCCGTTGACTTCTATGTACGGAGACTCCTCAGAAGCAATGAAATCGAACTGTCCGCTTCCATATATCCTTGAGTACTGATCCGTTCGGATGCCCTCTTCCCATTTCTCTCTGAAAATGAGTTCGTCGAGTTCGAATGAGAAGAACTCCCCCGCGGCAGAAATTCTCGCTGAGGCGTTTGCCTCCACCTGAAGATCCTGCAATCTGCGGAATCCGTCCTCGTCCCATGTCTCGAAGTACAGTAAAAAGACCTCACCGTAAACCCCTCCTGAGCTCTCGTTATCACCCCCGTTGATCGAAATCCACCCGTCCCCCTCGAACATCATCCTCTCGGTGACTTTGCCATCTTGGTACGATCTGAGGACGTAAGCATCGTTTACATCGGCATTGATGGTCGCTCCCTCGTCGCCGTCATCAGTATTGATGGCAAGACCTCCTGAGCCAATCATCTCGAAATCCTGCCTCATCAGTTCTGTCCCGTCGTACGACTCATTGAGCCAAATCCTATCCAGTTCGAGATCTATCAATGCGCCTTCTGATTCATTTGACATGTCGAGTAAAAGGGTCCCATTTCCAAGCTCGTTTGACTCCAACATGCTGCCTGTTCTCTTTTGCCAGCCCCGTCCGTCAAAGGTGATTCCTTGTTCGTTCCCTTCCATCCCCGATAAGGACCAATGAGTCTCCCTAGTGACCTCGTGATCAGATATTGGTTGGTTCCAATTTGTGATATTTAGAGATCGGCTGCAAGAAGATTCGGCAGATTGGACGGATATTGAAATCGAATCTCCGAATTGTGGATTTTCTTCTAGGATGATGTCTATTTCCCCACCAGCGACAAAGACGGAGGTGTTTGCTATCGAAATTCCCGAACCCTCCCTTAAGTGATGTATGGTAGTATTGACGTCTGTTGGGGACGAACCATTGGAGTAAGGTGGATCGAAAACTACCCTATATCTGTGAATCAACGAGATCTCCGAGTCGCCTTCATCGGACCACTGCCACTGCTGCCCCCAATCAGCGAGTATTTCGCAACTTGTTGACTGGTTCTCTTGAGCCAAGGCAAGAGAAGACGGTATGCACATGGCCAGCATGGATAGCACGGCAAATACCGACAATCCTCTGGTCATGAACGACTCCACACGCTGGGGCATTTCAAACAATTGCCGACATGCTGATTCGAATTACTAGAACAGGGGCTCTTCGTAGTCGTCGTCGACCCCTGACCTCTCTCTCCAGAGGCCAGCGGGCATCCCGTCATAGATGTCAGCATAGGGGTCATCGTCACCCTTGTTCTTCTCATTCTGAATAGCCAGATTCGCGAAGTTCTCCGCGTTTGGTTTGAATTTCCAATAATGAATTCGCCATTCCCTACCATCCCAAAGAGTAGTCTCCTCTGACTCAGTCGTAAGCAGGTCATAGTCCTGTAATTGGTAGAACATGTTTCTATCCGTTGGTTCGAGGGCATTATCGATGATTCTATTGGAGAAGCCGAAAAAGCCCAAAGCGTGTTCCGCGATGGACTCAGCCACATGAGTCTCCATGCTGGTGTCTACCTTGCTCTTGATTGCCTGAGTCAGTTGCGCCAAGGTCAGTCCCATCTTCCCACCGGGCTTCGTTAGATGCCGAGGTTATATCAAACATCTTGCTAATTGTTCTGATTCTCTGGTCCCGACCACCCGAAGCGGTTAATCTTGACGCGCTTCTCGAATACTCATGGAAGATTCCGATTCCACTACTTTCCTAGGCCTCAAGGAATCTGATTCTGGGCCATGGGACGTCGTGATTTTACAAATTCCTCTGGAGATGACTTCCAGCTATGGAGAGGGGGCCCGGTATGGTCCAAAGGCATGTATTGAGGCTAGCTCCCAGGTCGAGCTCTATGACCCCATACTTTCGGAGGATCTCCCGTGCGGAGCGGCGATTCATACTGCAGAGCCGTGGGCATCGGATGCCCCTAGCCTAAGGGAACAGTTGGACTCAATCAGGGAGTATGTCGGGGCATGGGTAGTTGATGGTCAATTCCCCCTAGTTCTTGGAGGGGAGCATGGTATCCTTCTTCCAATCGTGGAGTCGCTTTCCGAACATCATCTGTTATCTGATCTCTCTGAGCTTACAATCGTACAGGTTGATGCTCATGCAGACCTGAGGGACGAGTTGAACGGAGAGAAGTTCTCACATGGAACCGTGATCCGTAGGGCTCTTGATCTAGGGGTGGGGAGAGTAATCCAGATTGGAGTCAGGGCTTTCAGCCTCGAAGAGGAAGCCTTGATGAGGTCCGAAGAGAGGATTCAGACGTGGTTTGCAAAGAGTCTCCTTGCCGTTTCTGACGGCAATTCGGAGTGGGAGAGGATGATGAGCAGTCTTTCAGAGGTAACAGGACCAGTTTGGCTGACCTTCGATGTGGATGGTTTGGATGGTTCCTTAGTCCCTTCAACGGGAACCCCGGTCCCTGGTGGATTGAGTCATTGGGGCTCGGTTGAAATCATCGAGAGGCTTTTCTCATCGGAGAAATGCGAAGTAATCGGTGCCGATGTCAACGAGATTGTCCCTGGCACAGAGGGAAACCTGACCCAGTTCAGCGCAGCACTGATCGCTACAAAGATGGTATCGTGCTACATCGCTAAATCTTTGAACAGAAGGGGAGAATGATTGTAGCGTATGACGCTAGAGCGGCGCTATGCGCCGCTTACTAGCAGCCTTAGTCCTTGCTTCGTTGACCGTTGCATCGACATCGCCAATGGTTGCTGCCCAGGTGGGTCAGCCGGACATTGTTCAGGAGCATTGGTACCACTCATATGCCACGCTCACACTTGATGTGAACGAATGGGCAGACGATTATCCAGAGATTGTGGATTTGATCGTCGCAGGGCAAACCGAGCTTGGCAGGAACCTCTGGGTCTTGCGTATTTCAGACTGGAGTGAGGAGAACAAGCCCGATGGAACGGAGAAAGACGTGGTGTACATTGATGGGGGTCATCATGGAAATGAGCACCTGGGTACTGAGCTTGCATTCCTGACTGCTGAGTTCTACATCGAGGGATGGGCAGCCGGGGACCAGGAAGCAATTGACGTACTTACTACTACGGAACTGCACATTCTAATCATGCTCAATGCGGATGGGAACGACATTGACACGCGTTGGAATATCAACCAAGTAGACTTGAATCGGAATTATGACCATTACTGGAATAACTGCCCTCCGAATAATCCTACTCAGCCGGGAAGTGGCCCTTTCAGTGAGTCTGAAACTCTAGCAAATTCCATCTACATGAACACAGTTGTCCCTGATGCCGACCTATACGTCACGATGCATACTGGGGTTTGGATAATGTTGTACCCATGGGGGAGATGGCCAGAACAACCCTCGGACTGGGAGCTTTTCCATTTCATCAGAGATGATGTCAATTCAAACATCTCAGAAATCCCAATTCGCAATGCGAATCAAGGCCTGTATCCGAACTGTGGAACTAGTCGTGACTATGGGTACGGCGTGATGGGCTTTCCCACTTTTACCTTCGAGACCGATGACGAGCAGTGGTTGTTGGGAACCATAGAGGCATTGTCAGATAGGCTTGGAGAAGAATTGGACGTGATGAGGTACCTGATAGAGAATGTCTGGTATTGGAGAGCTCGGCTTGTTGTCGATTCACTGGTGGTGGATAACGGGGAAGTGCATGTCAACGTATCCAACCTAGGGCGATCTAGTACGGCGAATGCCACTCTAACCTACGTAACGGGAGAAGGGGAAACTTGGCTACCGAGTGGGTCTGATCCTGGAGAATCACCTTGCGATAGTGAGGAAACAGGGTACAACTACTCCTCCCCTGGATGCGGTTTTGGAGTGAATGCCACAAATAGTACCAAGGTTACCCTTGATTTCGGAAACGCGCCCATTTCTAGTACCGAGGGGCAGTTCTTCCTATTCTACCAAAAGAGGGTTATCGATGCGTCGACTTGGGTTTCGGAACCAGTTAACGAATCTGTGGTCGAGTTCGATAATCGGATCGAGGGAACACTGTCCTCTCCATCCGTATTTCTCAGCATAGTCTGTGTTTTTTTGGCTGCATTTAAGAATAGAGAGGAGAACTAATCTCGCAAATTCTTATTCTTCACTGAAATGGTTATTTTTCAGTGGAATTGTTTGTAAACTGACCACTAATGGGATAGTTGGGACTATTTATGGAAATAAGCAATGGTGAATTTACGGAATTGGGGGCGCAGCTAGTTCTGCCCCTCTTCGAAGGAAGCGACAAGCCGCCAAACAACTCCCTCAGTGGCCTTAGCAGGAGTCAGAGGGGGCTCGTCAGGGATGCACTGGCCTCCGGTGGCTTCGATGGCAAGAAGGGAAAGAGGATGACGCTGTGGACGCCTGGTTGCAACATTATCCTGGTTGGGATGGGGGCCAAGGAATCACTAGGCCACAAGAGGTCCAGGAACACGGGTGCGAGGTTGATTGCATCCATGTCCAAGAAGAAGGGGCTTGATGTCACGGTCAGATTCACTTCCGGCTGGCCTTCCAAGCGAATGATAGACTTCGCAGAGGGGATGATGCTCCGTGATTACGAGTTCCTCTCGCACCAGGAGATCCCAGATGACCACATCGGGGACCCTTGGAGAGTCGAGTTCCAAGCTAGCAGCAGGCATCAAGAGAGACTCTCGGAAGGCCTTAGCATTACTCACTCGATCGTTGGAGGGGTTCACCTGGCACGAGACCTGGGCAACGAGCCAGCCAACGTCCTCTACCCCATGGAGTATGCCAGAAGGGCTGTGGAATGGTCCAAGGGGAAGGACGATGTAGAGGTCGAAGTATACGACTGGGACAAACTGCAGGAACTGGGGATGGGTGGCCTCATCAACGTAGGCAAGGGCAGCGAGAGAAAGCCATGCATGGTTCTCTTCACGTTGAATCCAGATTCCGATGAAGGGATTCAGAGGCCCTG
>Ga0206683_10000157_pt1 | contig 49438 bp, 38 predicted proteins | sample M280m12015metaG_FD_155483 | JGI IMG/M metagenome (GOLD analysis project Ga0206683, IMG submission 155483) | Ammonia-oxidizing marine archaeal communities from Monterey Bay, California, United States - M2 80m 12015 | ecosystem: Environmental > Aquatic > Marine > Intertidal zone | place: USA...
ACGCTATCCACTATCGGACCGTAAAGGAACTTGAATGTCCAAGGAAGGGCGATTACCGCCCACATTGTTGCAACTTCAGCCGGACCATACCCACTCACGTACAGGTAGGCAGGGAAAACCACTGCTGTGAAACCAGCTGGCAGTCCCTGTGCGGTGTAAAGGATGGAGAGGGAGACGTATCTCCTGAACTGGTTCTCAACCAGTGACTTCCCGTCATTCCAAGCTTTCCTAGAAGACTGTAGAGATCCACGAATCAATCGAGGGTCCAAGGCAAGAATGTAGTATGAGAAAGTCGAGAGTGAAAGGAGTGCTTCATCTCCCTCACGCTTGAATTTCCTATCCCACCTTTCTCGGATCGCAACAAAGACTAGCAGAGTTGAAACGAGTGTGAATGGGGCAATGAAGACCATTGAGCTTAGAGATGTTAGATCGCCGTCCAGAGCTCCCGATGATTGCTCATCGATCAGTATTACCCTCCTGGAGTCGATAGGGGAGATGCTGTCATCGGAGAAAACTAGTCTAGCGTAAATTGTTGAGTTACCGGATTCCACATGAGGATCCAACTTCACCCTCCAGTTGCTCCAGTCGTCACTAAGGTCAGCCGCTCCCTTCCATTCCCCTCCACCCACTCGGACCTCGACAACCCCCGTTCCGGGTGGCACTCCTGACGCTGTTCCCGAGATGTATGACTCGTTTCCTATCTGTTGCAGGGTTTCGACGTCCATACTCACGTTCAGCGATCTGTCGATGCTTCCTGCAGCCTCAACAAAGGCCAGTGGATCCGCCTGCCCATAGCCGAACTCGTTGTCAGGCCGAGTCTCTAGGATGCTACAGTCGTTGAAGCCAGGATCATCCAGAAGCTGCAGGTCCCTCTCGATTGAGTGGGCCGAGATGATTTCCTTGAACTCGGTTGGGGTCAGGTCCGGGTTTGCCTCGACCATGAGCGCTGCGATTCCGGCCATCAGGGGAGTGGCCATGCTAGTCCCAGACTTGCTAGTGTAGCCGTCGCTAGTCGCAGCGTCGGGAGCCATGATGTTTGATCCGATTGTGGCTACGTCGGGCTTCACCCTCAAGTCGGAGGTATACCCCCTGCTGCTGTAGATTGCAAGTCCGAGATCCTTGTCCAAACTTGCTACTGTTACGGGCAGCCTTGCATCTCCAGGGCTATCTATGGTATTGCACCCGGCAACGGTCAGTCCTCCGAACTCGTTGCCTGCGGAGAGGGTGGTGATGATGCCGGCCTCAACGACCATGTCCATCTGGCGACTCCATGCAGAGTTTCCATCGTTGTCCAGATGTACCTCGAATTGTTGTTCGCCTAGGGACGAGGTCACTATGTCGATTCCGTATTTCTCCTTGTTGTCAATTGCCCATTGGGCCCCTTGCATCACGTCCTCGATGTCTCCATCGCAGCATCCGAGGATGTTGATCAGATGAGCCCCTGGGGCTGCTCCGACGTATCTCAGCCCAGTTCCCGGGTCAGTCTGGCCACCTCCGGTTCCCGCTGCAATTCCGGCTACGTGGCTTCCGTGTGTTCCTGAGTCGTATGATGTGGATGGGTCTTGCTCCTCGTCCGTGAAAACTGCATCGAAGAATGCGATTATTTTTGGATCGCAGTCCGAGGGAAGTGGGTCGGGGTCCGGATCGAATGGGTCCGGAGGGTCGTCAATGCATGTGAGAGGGTCATCGTCCATGTCGTTGAGCCCCTCGTGGTCCCCACGGACTCCCGTATCCAGGATGGCGATAACAGAGCCAGTGCCATCGATACCGAGGTCTTGCCAGACCGTGTCCACCCCCATATTGGGAACCGCCTCGTGCATGTTTGTCTCAGCAAGACCCAGGTCCTCTACCATCACGACGCCATTGAGTGACCTGATTCCTCCTTCGTCGACAATTTTGGATATGGGAGATGTCCCAGAGATTGTGTCCAGATATCCGTATCTGAAGGTCACTACTACTCCAAGTGACTCTAGGGCTGAGATATCAGCATCTGTTGGATGATGGTCATAATCCACGAAAATCCTTGCACTGTCCTGTGGAGCCCTCTTCCACCAGTCCCTCTGGGTTTGCTCGGGTTGTTCTATCAACCATTCCAATCTGTCGTCGAGTGAGTTAGAGTCCTTGTCTCGGCTCCAATGAGTCCACCAGCTCCAGTGGATGTCAGACTCTACGCTCGGGACCCAATCGCCATTAGCATCGAAACCACCGTGTGGTGATGAATCAACAGAGATTGAAGAGGATGCCAATGGTGCGATTAGGACCAAGAGTGCCAGAGGAACGAACATTGAACGGCGGACGCCCATGGACGCTCGGGCAAATGGTCATGTTTGAGAGTTCGGACTGTAATATTCACCCTTGCAGAAGAACGCCTTGGTCCTCGAAATCCCACTCAATCATCTCCCAGCCTGCGTTCTCAATAGTTTGAGTAACGTCTTCCATGCCAGTTGGGGAGCATAGGATTGCCGAACAACCCCCTCCCCCTGCCCCCAATGCCTTCCAAGCTACAGCAGAGCCTCTTTCGATGAGTGGTTCTACAACGTCTCGGAAAGAGTCATGGATTGCCTTATCGATCAAATCCACTCCCTCGCAAATCTCCCTTAGTGAAGAGACAACCATGTCCCGACGGTCTTGCTGGAGACCATTAGCCATCACTCTGGCGGCACCTCTAATCTTATGCAGACCACTGATGACATCTTGATCCCCATCTGAGTACCTCGACCATACTGATTCTTGCATTTCTCCGGAATTCCTACTCTTCCCCGAGAATGATATTATCAGATGCTTCTTCAGCCAATTCATCGATGATTTCATTGGTTCGAATGGCATTCTCTCGACCGAATCACCGATGAAAAGCAAATGATTGAAACCCCCTAAGGCTGAAGCCCACTGGTCCTGCCTTCCGCAATAATTTCCCCCTCGGGACTCTCGGACAAAGGCTTCCTCTGCGAGTTTTTCCGGGTTTTCTAGTTGGTCGGGAGAGATGAGCGCTGACAAGGCGACATTCATGGCGGAACTGGTCCCCAACCCAGAACCCCGTGGAACTGGGAAATCGAAGTCTGCCTCCGTATTGGCTGCAGCTGAATCGGACCGGGCAGTCACTCTGAGGTTAATTGCGAAGTTAACGACCTCCCCTCCGAAGTCGCTGGGATATGGGCCAACATCGGTCCAACCGCCAGCAAGGTCGACTCGAACCGGTGCCGAGGACTCAGTGGCTCCTGGCATTGTGACATTGGAAGTTGCACTAGGACATCATTTTTTCTAGACCGAAAGTATCGGGTATCAATGGCCCCTCCGCTGAGCATGGATGACGGAGTTGCTAGGGCGATTTCCGCATTCGAGTCTGGGAATCCAGTAATGATCTTCGATTCTGATTTCAGAGAGAAGGAGACGGACTTGCTCTGGCCTGCAACCGCAGCTACGCCCAAGGTGATCAGGAGATTGAGAAAGGACTGTGGTGGGCTTCTTTTCTTGGCAATAGGAGATGAAATTGGAGAGATGTTTGGCCTCCCTTGGCTTCAGGACATTCATGCCAATGATGCTCTGATTAGTGAGAACCCGGTGCTGGAGCATCTAGTCACAAATGATCTTCAGTATGATTCGAGATCGGCCTTCACCCTTTCACTGAACCATAGAGAAACGTATACTGGAATTACCGATAGAGATAGGTCCCTGACGACGAGAAGGTTTGGGGAATTGTCCGGAGAACTGATGCGGAGTGATGCCAAGGGTGATTTCGCACTTTCCGAATTGGGTAGAGAGTTCAGGACTCCCGGCCACATCCCCGTGTGCAGGGAATCGCCTGGAGGTCTCAAGACTAGGCAGGGACATACCGAACTAGCAGTTTCAATAGCCAGATTGGCTGGATTGGTCCCCTGCACAATCGGGGCCGAGATGCTGGAATCGGATGGAGATGGGGCTTTGTCCTTGGAAGGAGCTAGGGAGTATGCGACGAGACATGGAATCCCGATGATTACTGGAGAACAGATTTCTTCCACTTTTGATGAAAAGGATTAGGCGAAGATAACAACGGGGTCTCTATTGATGGTCAGAGTGATGGCGGTTGGAATCTTCGACATTCTACATGCAGGGCATTTGCACTATGTTGAGCAAGCAAAATCTCTTGGTGACGAACTTATTGTCGTCATTGCACATGATGAAACTGTGCGAAAGCAGAAGCATGAGCCAATCACGGGTCAAGAGCTGAGAAGGAGGATGGTAGAAGGACTGAAACCAGTCGACAAAGCAATAGTTGGAAATCCACCGGGGGTGCCGATATTCGAGATATTGGAGGAAGTTCGCCCCAATCTGATAGCCTTGGGATATGACCAGAAGCATTCTATCGATGCGATAAGGGCGGGTCTGGATGCGCATGGGTTCGAAGATGTCGAGGTTACACGGGTCGAAGGGCTGTCGGACGACCTAGACGGGACTAGGAAGATTATTGCAAGAATCCTGGACCTATGGCCCGGCACAGAAGGGGGTCCCTACGAGGAGGACTGAACATGTATACCGGAATTATAGCGGGAACTGCACCAATTCTGAATATTATCGAAGGTTCCTCCATCCGAACATTATCAGTAGATTTGAGTGGTTTCGATGAGGGTTTAGAAATCGGGGCGAGTGTTTCCCTGGACGGTGTTTGCATGACTGTAGTAGGAATAGAGTCAGGAAGAGTAGATTTTGATGCGATTTCGGAGACTCTAGAGAGAACAACCCTATCTGACAGATCTGCTGGTGATTTCCTCAATGTGGAGAGGTCGATGAGACTTGGTGACGAATTGGGTGGTCATATCCTCTCTGGCCATGTAATGGCAACCGCTGAAATATTGGAGTTTGGTATAGTTGGCGAAGGGGTGAATCTCAGAATATCAACACCTGATGACTGCGGGCCTTACATTCTGGAAAAAGGATTCATCGCCATAGATGGGATGTCCCTTACTGTGGGGGAATGCGATGAAGAAAGTTTCAGTTTGCACATCATCCCCGAGACACTCAGAATTACCACTATCGATAGAAAGGTCGCCGGAGATAGAGTAAACATTGAGATAGACTCGAGAACGCAAGCCATTGTGGAGACAATGCTCAGGATGGGCAAATCATGAATCTGGGAATTGTTTGTGGCTCATTTCATCGGGATGAAGTGGAGAAGATGCTGGAATTCGCTAAGGATGAGGCGATTTCCAAGAATTGTTTTGTTCATGATGTTGTTTGGGTCCCGGGTTCCATGGAGGCTCCACTTGCTCTGGATAGGTTGCTACAGAGAGAAGAAATCCAGGGGGCTATCGTTTTGGGAATTATCGAGCGTGGTGAGACGGACCATGGGCTAGTAATGGGGCATTCTGTGACCATGTCGGTAATAGAATTGCAGATCAAGTACAACAAACCCATCGGACTAGGCATAATTGGCCCGGGGGCAGAGCCTGAGCACATCGAGCCTAGGCTAGAGCCACATGCTAGGTCCGCTGTCGGTGCAGTCGCTGCGATGTCTAGTGAGTAGGGGTTACTCGCCGGGAAGACGCATTGACGGTAACTCCGTTGACGTGGCTTCTTCCATTCCCTCGACGGTGATCAGTGGGGTTAGCTTACCGTTGAAGACTCCTGAAGCGCCCACGTAAAGAGAGAACTTCACTGCCATAGCCTCTGGGATATCAGCAATCATCATGAAATCCATCTCGCCAAATGACCAATAGTAGGCTTCCAGGGACCCGCCCATAGCTTCCACTATTCTCTCAGCTTCTTCCTTTCTCGCCTTGCCCCCGTCCTTTAGCAGGCCAGCGGCACCTTCCTTAGTGTAGTTTCCAGAATACATGTATTTGGGCATGATTTGCCCAATTGGGAGTATTATATTACGATTATCTTTATAATTTTATTATCAATTCGGGAAGCCGAATGACTGTCAAGATTCAAGGGATGCCTAACGCCTCGGTGTTCCATGGGCGAGGATGTAAGGAGCGTCATCATTGTTGGATCGGGTCCTGCAGGTTACACTGCGGGGCTATACGCGGCTAGAGCATTGCTGAATCCATTGATGTTCGCCGGATATATGTCAGGGGGGCAGCTGATGCTCACGTCCGATGTTGAAAACTTCCCAGGCTATCCAAAGGGAATTGGGGGTCCTGAGATGATGATTGATATGAGGGAACAGGCCGAACGGTTCGGGCTGGAGGTCCAGGACAAGAATGTGGAAAGGGTCGATCTATCGCAACGCCCCTTCGTCGTCTGGGTAGAGGGAGAGGAGTTCAGGGCAGAGTCACTGATTATTTGCACCGGTGCAGAAGCAATTTGGCTTGGTGCAGAGGGAGAGGATGCGCAGAAAGGTCGGGGGATTTCGACATGTGCCACTTGTGACGGTGCTTTCTTCAGGGACGAGGAAATTATCGTTGTTGGGGGAGGGGATTCAGCAATGGAGGAAGCAACTTTCCTGACTAGGTTTGCTAGCAAGGTTACTGTCATCCACAGGAGAGATGTTTTCAAGGCGTCTAAGGTGATGTACGAGAGGGTCAAATCCCATCCGAAAATTGAGATCAAGGCATTCAGACGAGTGAAGAAATGGATTGCTGATGAGCAAGGCCTTACTGGTGCTGTCCTAGAAGATCCACGAGATGGGTCTGAGGAGGAGATCGGTTGCACGGGGGCATTTATCGCAATTGGGCACACGCCAATTACCAATTTCCTCGAGGATCAGTTGGAAACTGACTCAGAAGGATACATCATTCACAAAGAGAACACAATGACGGCAGTTCCGGGAGTATTTGCTGCCGGGGATGTAGTAGACAAAAGATATCGTCAAGCCATTACGGCCGCTGGAATGGGATGCCAGGCGGCAATAGATGCAGAAAAGTGGCTGGAAGAGCAAGTTTGAGGACCGAAGGTACCTTGATTGGGCCCCCTTTCTCGGATGACAATGGCAGGTCGTCTTAGTCAGGAACAGATAGAGAGGTATGCGAGGCATCTGGTACTTCCTAGAGTGGGAGTTGAGGGGCAGGAGCAATTACTCGGTTCATCGGTGCTTGTGGTGGGAGCAGGGGGTCTGGGCTCTCCTGCATTGATGTATCTGGCAGCGGCTGGAGTAGGAAAAATTGGCATAATCGATAATGACACAGTTAGTGCATCCAATTTACAGAGGCAGATCATCCACAATAGTGAATTGATTGGCAAATCTAAGGTCGAATCTGCTTCAAAATGGATTTCAGGACTGAATCCTGACGTCGATGTTGTAAAGATGAGCGTAAGACTGACTCATGATAATTCGATGAAAATTTTGGAAGACTATGATGTAATTATTGATGGGACTGACAATTTCCAATCTCGATATCTGATTGGAGACACTTGTGAAATCCTTGGTAAACCATGGGTTTTCGGAAGCATCCATAGATTCGAGGGCCAAGTCTCTACATTCAACCTCAATGATGGACCAAATTATCGAGACCTGTTTCCGAGCCCGCCGCCTCCGGAATTGGCACCAAATTGCTCGGAAGCCGGCGTATTAGGGGTCCTACCGGGAATTGTAGGGGCAATTCAGGCAACCGAGGCCATCAAGGTCATCTTGGGCATAGGGGAATGTCTGAGTGGAAAACTGCTAGCTATCGATACTTTGTCGATGGAAATGCGGTCACTTTCATTCTCTAAGAATCCAGAAAGGGAGAGGATCACCAAACTAGGGGAGTTGCCCGAACGAGATTTCGAAGAAATTGGTGCAAAGGAATTTTCTGAAAAAAGACTAGGGGGTTGGAAACCATTCCTCCTAGATGTGAGGAGGGCCCAAGAGGAGGTGATTGCTTCGATTGAAGGGACGGATGCACGAATAATGCATCTTGAGATCCCGTCAAGAGTAGAAGAAATACCGTCAGAGATGGATATTGTCGTGTATTGCAGAAGTGGTCAAAGATCAGCTGCTGTAGCCAGATTTATCATAGAATCTGATTTGAATGTTGGACGGGTTTTCAACTTGGCTGGGGGTATACTTTCCTGGTCCGATAATGTAGATTCGAATATAACTAAATATTAATGTGGTATTATTAATTTTAATATACTGTTTTAATGTGGTATTTAATTAATAATTGTAACATTATGATAATTTATTATAACAAATGTGGTATTATTACTCTTAGTTCATTGTTTTAATATGGTTAAATTGTGAAATATAGAAAATATTATATCGGAAATACCACATTTAACTAATAATTGTGGTAAAATAGTCATAAATATGGCGAATATTGTTGTACTATACCTATTCGGGCATTCATGGTATTGGCGAGAATAGGGATTTGGAAGTGCCCTGAATGCAGCCTTCACCAAATTTGGAAGACGAGGTCGCACAGTGCCAATAAATTAGATAGGAAATGCTCTAACTGCGGGAAAAGAGCTAGGACGACACTTGATAGATCCTCATCGGGAAAGGGCAGGACAAGGAGTATACAGATCTGGGAAAGAGACTCGCGTGCGGGGATAAGGAAACTCGAAGAAGAGGTGGGCAGAAGGAACGACGAGAGTTCTCGGAGTGAGGGAACCCCCTTGGATGACTCCTTTGGGCATGATGATCCTCAGTCTTTATTGCCAATAATCTGGGGTGCAGGATGGAAGCCCGATTTCTCCTTGGAATTCCCACGAAGGATTGAGTCTGAAATTGTCAGAGGCGCGTTATTGGAATTTATCGCAGAAAGGCATGACGGACACCTGAATATAGTATCTGATTGCTGGGGGAATCTAAATTTTCCCAATAGAATGGATGGGAGTAGCTTCCACGAGTTCTCTGGGTTGCTGGTTTCTGAGTTAGAGAGAGTTCTATCAGAACGTCTACTTGGCCCAAATCTCTCATCCTTGAGTGAATCCGAAATCATTCCTAGAAGGAAAGGTGAGATGTTCCTAGGAAGGAGAATGGTGAGATTCCTGGTGGATGTAACCCTTTGTCTTAGGAGGATTGCTCACTATTATTCGGTAACTGTGGAAGATAGGTTGCAGTGGCAAAGAAGGATGATTAGAACAAGGTTGGTCGATGAAGAACTGAAGGATCTATCCACATCTGGATTACCAACTCCTGATGGGGAGAGGTTCGGAGGAAAGGGTTTCAGATCAACTTGGCAAGAGGGAGTGGTGGCGTGTGCAACTGCGATGAAGCGAGCAGTCGACATCCCCCCTGATGAGCGACAAAATGCGGATATTGTAGCACCGATGATTCGAGACATGGGCCTTGCTCTGGCCATGGGGCAGACGCCAATTGAGGTCCTAGCAGCACAAATGGGGAAGGCAGATTCTTACATGGATGGGGGGATAGAAGGCAGTGGTGGCCGTGACCTACACATTGGTAACTGGGAGAAGGGAGTCCTCCCCCCGACGGCCCCCTTGCCGATAGCGAGTGCTACTACAACTGGCGTGGCACTGGCAGCAAAACATCTGGGTGTGAAGAGATTTCACCTAGCTCCCGTTGGGGAGGGGTGCAGCAGTAGTGGGGAGTTCTGGGAAGCGATGAATTTCGCAGGGGTTCGTGGCCTACCAATTTGCTTTATGATTCAGAATAACCAAATTGCTCTGGACACATTCAACTCTGCACAATCGGGAGCTGAAACTTTCGGCGACAAAGGGCACGCCATGGGAATACCCTCTTGGACCATTGATGGATCCGACCCGGCAATGTTCTATGCATCTTCTGCTGTTGCTAGAGAGTTCGCCATTGCTGATTGTGGAGCAACCCTGATTCATGTTGAAACAATGAGGGGTTGCGGGCATGCTCACCATCATGACGACCTTTACCTCGGAGCTGCAAGTGGAAACCCCCCAGGTTATGTCGATCGTGAGTTACTTAGATACTGGACCGAAAAAGATCCACTCTCAAATCATAGAGAATTACTGATAAAAATGGGAGTTGGCGAACAGAGACTAAATCGAATATTAGTGGAAGAGGAAGCGAATGTTTCTGTGGCCAGGAAGGAATTGGAGAAAATGGAGTGGCCTGAGGGGAATTCAGTGGTAAGGGGAGTAACCTCATTTTTTGATGCCACGAGTCACGAACACCAACTTAGTAGAATCGACCGGGAGGGTGAGATACCGGACGCGATTCTCAAACCAGGAGAACACGCGATCAAGTTTTCAGATGCTCCGAACTCGTGGACTTTCAGCAGGTCGATACAGAATGCCATGGCATCTCTGGCCGAGCAATTCGGGGATCAGATGATCTTCATGGGAGAGGATATGGAAGTCGCAGGGGCATTTGGAATGAGCTTAGGATTGAAGGCAAAGGGGCATCAATCAAAACTTCTTGATATGCCACTCTCTGAAGCCATAATCATCCATTCAGCCACTGGAGCTGCTTTGGGGGGAATGCGCCCACTAGCAGAGATTCAATTCGGAGGTTTTGCTTCACTAGCAATGAATCCACTGGTAAACAATGCAGCCCAACTTCGATGGAGGTGGGGCGCGGAGGTCCCACTAACTGTTAGAATTCCTCTAGGGGCAAAGACACGGAGTGGACCATTTCATGCAAACATGATTGAATCATGGCTGACAAATGACCCGGGCTTGGTTATTGTCTTCCCGAGCAACCCCCAAGATGCCTATGACCTTCTGATTGAATCGCATCACCTGCCCGATCCGGTTGTCTACCTTGAGCACATTGGACTATACGGCCTCAGAGGAGGCATGACGGGATGGGGTAAGTCGATCAACCAAATCGTAGATACAACGTCGGTCCAACAGAGACTGGAAGAAGGAAAAAATTCGATTGGGGATGCCCGAGTAGTTCGTGGTGGCAAGGATGTAACCATTGTCACATGGGGTGCGATGGTGCACGTTGCTCTAGATGCAGCAATAGAGGTAGCAAGAAGGGGATTAGAAGTTGAGGTAGTTGATCTGAGAACACTTGTCCCATTCGACTCCGAGACCTGTATTAATTCAGTATTGAGAACTGGTCGCCTAATTGTTCTCCAAGAATCTCAATGGACTGGAGGTTTCGGTCACACTGTTTCCAGTAGGATTGTGGAAGAGTCATTCTGGAGAATGGAGTCGCCACCGATTGTCATTGGTGCTTTGGACACCCCAGTTCCTTTCTCACCTACGTTGGAGGATCACACGATTCCCAGTGTAGGAGTGGTAACCAGGCACATTGAGAGAGCGTGCGCATGAGATTTTTCACGCGCGGAGATTAGCAAAGAGTAAATTGTGTAAGGACGCGGGAATGGAATGTGGATGGGACTCTAGTCGACATTCTGTTTGTCCTTTCTGGTTTCGTATTTCTAATGGGAGGAGGGGAGTCCCTTGTCCAAGGGGCGACGAGGATTTCGCAGAATCTTAGCGTCTCCCCCCTTGTTGTCGGGTTTACCGTTGTAGCAGTAGGTACATCACTTCCTGAGTTAGCTGTCGCAATAGAGGCGATTGGAAATGATTCTCCGGACATCGCAGTAGGGGGGGTACTCGGATCAAATGTAGCCAACGTAATGCTTGTCCTCGGGGCGGCTGCTATGATGGGGGCTCAGTCTGAAGGCGGAGAAGGAGTGAAGAGGGATTCCGTGGCAGTGATTGTGGCCACTATGTTCATGACGTTTTTCGTGTTTAGCGGGGAGGTCCCTGTGGCTGGGGGACTAGTGATGCTGACCTGCCTGCTGGCATATTACTACTACACATATTCCAAAGCAATAGCCGGGGATGACGAGTATGATTTCGAAGACTCGTGGCTTCCAAGCAATATGGCAGTAGCAATTCCTGCTTGCTTATTGGGCGGGGGGATGATATGGATAGGGGCCAAATTGCTGGTGGATGGCTCGACGAGTATTGCCGAGACGTTCGGAGTCTCAGAGGCAGTGATTGGCTTGACAATTGTTGCACTGGGGACATCACTCCCGGAGCTTGCAGTTACGGTGATCGCAGGACTAAGGGGGCAGGGTGGGGTGGCAGTAGGAAATGTTCTCGGTTCCAATGTAATGAACATCATGGGCATCATTGGCATTGCCAGCATTTTCGGGAGCGGTATTACGGTTGATAGTGAGTTCACTAGAGATATCGTTGTGGTAATCGCTACATCCGGATTCGTCGTTACGGTGTTTCTCAGGGGGAAGGATTTCTCAAAGACTGTTGGCTCATTGATGATTCTTACCTATCTCTCCTACATGACTTATCTCAGTGGATTACTAGGCGGATTAGTATAGCACTATTACGAAGCCTACTGACGGGGAGACGTGGGTTTGTCTAGACTGGAGTGCGTAATTCTTGCAGCAGGCTCCAGTATTCGACTTGGGAGAGACAAGGCACTAGTTCGAATAGGTTCCAGAACCCTAATCGGATGGTTGGCAGATAGAATCACGAGGAAGGGGATTGGAGTCACAATTGTGACTAGAAAGAAGAATATTGGAGAGATCTCTGCGATCCTTCCAGAATCAAATGTTGTTGTCAATCCTGAACCTCAGAAAGGGAGGACAGGTTCTCTGAAGGTCGGAATTTCAAGCATTGATTTCTCAATGGGCGCTAGCTACAGGTTGCTAGTTGTACCAGTGGATAGACCGGGCTTCTCAGATTCCACACTTGAACGTCTAATCGATTCGGACGAGACGTGCTGCCCTATGCGTGAAGGCAGAGGGGGCCACCCTCTGCTACTATCCCCTGAAGACGTTGCCAAAGTTAGAGAGAGTTCTGATGATTTACCACTGAGGGATATCGTTGACCCATTCAAATTCGAGGTTCTTGACAATAGCCTCCACCTAAATATTGACTCTCCATCAGACCTTGAGTATTTACACCAAAAGTTAGATTCTATTGACCAAGAAAATTGAAAAGTGTAATTTCAACCCAGAACCGTGAACCCTGAAGATTTGCTAGAAGGTTTTAGTCCAATTGAGCAGGCATTGATAGCGGGAATTTTCCCCTGGTTCATGACAGCGGCCGGAGCCGGACTCGTATTTTTCTTTCACGAAATAAACAGGAAGGCCCTGGATGGTATGCTGGGTTTCGCTGCTGGAGTAATGATTGCAGCGAGTTGTTTCGGCCTTCTGGGCCCAGCAATTGATCAAACAGATGGAGAGGGGCTTTCGAAGGTCCTTCCAGCTGCATTTGGATTCATAATTGGAGGAGTATGCATGAGGTTAATCGATGCTTTCCTCCCTCATCTCCATCCAGGAGCCCCCCCGGAAGAGGCCGAGGGGGTGAAGACCAGTTGGCACAGGAGTAAACTTCTGATTTCTGCTATCACCCTGCATAACGTTCCCGAGGGACTGGCAGTCGGAGTTGCCTTTGGGGCGGCCGCCTCTGGAGAAGGTATTGGGGCCGCGATTGCATTATCAATAGGGATAGGGATTCAGAACTTCCCCGAAGGGGCTGCTGTTTCAGTTCCACTAAGGAGGGAGGGATTGACAAAGAAGGAGAGTTTCTGGTGGGGTCAGCTATCCGCAATAGTGGAGCCAGTTGCAGCCGTATTGGGCGCAGTCGCCGTAGTCTACATGAACCCAATACTCCCCTATGCACTTGCTTTCGCTGCCGGCGCCATGATTTTCGTAGTAGTAGAAGAGTTGGTGCCTGAGGCCCATAGAGGCAAGAACGGTGACATAGCCACCATGGGGGTCATGATGGGTTTTACAATAATGATGATTCTAGATGTAGCTCTGGGTTAGGAATCGCAACTCCAAAGGCACAGTGCCTACTCAGGTAGGCGTGAGTATAGCCGTACTGTCTTGGGTTCTGGATAGGTTGAGGGCGGGCGAGAGGGTTGCAATTGCATCCATAATCGAGGCGCAGGGCAGTGTCCCAGGAAAGCCCGGAGCGAGACTTGCTATCAGTTCGACCGGATCTAAGTTCGGGACAGTGGGTGGTGCTGGACTTGAGCTAAGGGTGGAACAGGCGCTAGAAGATATGTTGCGTTCAGAGGGCGTTTCACAAAGAAAAAGAGGTGGGAATGTGGAGGTTTTCTTGTTACACAAAGATGGGAAGGGAAAAGAGGTGACGGCGTTGGACAGCCTGTGTGGAGGTCGCGTCACAGTGTCTATGGAAATCATAAATCCAATGCCCCACATTCTAATCGCTGGAGGTGGGCATGTGGGATTCTCCATAGCAAAGGTATGCGATAACCTGGGTTGGTCATACAGCATTTTTGACATCAGAGAAGAATTCTGTAATTTGGAAAGGTTCCCTAACGCAGTGGGAATGATGTGTTGCTCTGTAGAAGAGTTACTTCGTACAGAGAATGAAGAGTCACTGCAAAGGTTCTCTGATGTTCTTCTACTGAGTCATGATTGGGGAGTTGATGAAGACTTGCTGATCGGGTTATTGAGAATCTCCAGAGATATTGAGAGGCCGAGAATTGGTGCAATCGGATCGAAGAAAAAGTGGTCAGAATTCGAAAAGTCAGCATTAGAAAATGGAATTGATAAGGGGGTTGTAGAAGCTGTAAGGTGCCCTATTGGTTTGGATATAGGGGCAGACACCCCTGAAGAAATTGCAGTTGCCGTTTGCGCGGAAGTGCTTTCCTTGGAAAGGGCAGTCAACCCTACCTAAGTATGAAATTCGTGAGCAAATGCGGAAGACCGTGAGAACGGCCTCTGCTCTGATCGCGGTGCTGGTGGTTACGGCCACATTTGTCGGTTGCCTAGGAGAAAATGGTGAGGGAGCGGAAATGGACACTGATCTCGAGGAGGACTTCGGTGCATTCAGCGTAGTTGCTCCTGTCGATACTGGAATCAATGTGTATCACGATCACTTCGCCATGAACGAGTCTTATCCTCAATGGCTTCTTGATCAATTGGGGGTTAACATGGTGTGCGAAATCGCCAAAAATGGAACATGGAACGAAAGGTATGAGGCCGATCGAGGGAGATGCTGGGATATCATCGAGTCGGGCGACATTGTCTGGTTCAAGGGTTCCAGAATTATTGGTACGACTCCGGATGATGATACTGAAATCCCAATCCTAGACGATCCGAGTGACGGGCATGGAACCGCAGTCACCGGAGCAGTGCTAAACGCAAATCCTGAGGCGGTAATTTTCTTTGTTGAGGGATTCAGTGATGCTGCAGTTCTTGCAGCTGCGAATCAGCCATTGGTTGACGTAATAACAACTAGTTTCGGGCCGATACTTTCACTGCCAGTACCCGGCATCGAGGATGCTACCAAGGTGGCTGTGGTCCAAGAGAAGAAGATCCACACAGGGGCCGCGGATAACTCCCCTTCGCCAGCAATCCAAGACTCTACTGCTGGCCCCCCTTGGAGCATTGGAATTTCCGGATATGCCGAAGAGGATGATGATCAGAAGGAGACGATGAGTGGTTCTTATCCAGACATAGCTGCGGACTGGACCCAGTTCCTACCGAACCACGATGACATCGATGGATACCATTGGACATCTGGTACATCCTTTGCAACGCCAAGGACTGCTGGCCTTCTCTCTGAGGTTCTAGAAAATCTAAGGTCTGAGTTCGGTGATCTATCTTCTGGGGCAGATCCCGATAGCAGAATGGGATTCATCGTCAATGGGACAAAATTCTCAATCACTAACGATGACTTACGAGATGCGCTGAATCTCTCGGCTTGGTATCCATCCTTCTCCACTTGGGACCCCCTATCTGGGACTACTCCCGTTTCTCCGGTAGCCCCATGCACACAAGTTGGCTGGGGAGTTGTGAATGAGGGTAATGTCAAACCCATAATTGAACACCTGAATGGAAGCAATGCCATGTCTCAGAGGCCCTTTGATGTCGAGATTTGTATGGAATCTAACCAGGACATCAGAGAGGCATACTGGAACTAGGGTTGTCTATTAAATAGAAAAAAGAATTTGCACAAGTATGAGAAATGTTCTCCTGCGTTGGAAGGTTTCCTCCCTCAGCGGAATTAATCAGATTGATTCTCTGATGGAGATATGCGAGAGTTTAGAAGTTCTCGGGCACCTTTCAGCCGAACTTGACGGTGTGACCCAATTAGTTGAGTTACAAATCAACGAAGGACATGCTCTTTCCGAAATCTCAGACTTGGAAAGTTTCGAAGTATTGGAGATTCATGAGGAAGACGAGAATGGCGTTCTTGTCAGCATACGATGCACTCACCCACTCGCAATATCTGCAGTTGAACTATCAAACATCTACGTACATCCCCCATATGGCATAGACTCGAAAAATGGATTGGAAGTTAGAATCGTTGGAATTTCGAGTTCAATACGTAGTTTCTTGGAATTCGTTAGGGCCGTTATGCCTCCCGACACGATTAGTGTCAAGACGATAAAGAACGGCGCTGCTAAGGATGATGATTTTCTGACTGAAAAGCAGAGAGAAGTGCTAGAGCTTGCAGTTCGGAGTGGCTACTACGACAGCGGTTCGGAAGTCACTCTGAAACAACTAGCAGATAATCTGGGAGTAGCGAGAAGCACCATCGGAGAGCATCTGAAAAGAGCCGAATCAGAGGTCGTTAAGAGGGCCGTCAATGATTTCTCATAGGTTTTGGTTGTATACCGAATGCTCAAAGGATGAACTCGATTGGTCATAATGTGGTGCAGTTCCGGCTACCGATGCTCCCCCATCCTGATGAGGTCGAGTGGAATGCCAACGTTAACGGCGAAGAGACCTCAATTTTCATTGGGAGCAATGCAATTCTACTTGATGTCCTGAGGGATAAGGTCGGAAGCCTGGGGACCAAACGTGGATGCGACATGGGCACTTGCGGATGCTGTTCTGTTCTCATTGATGGTGAGCCGAGACTATCCTGTCTGACTCTAGCTATCGATGCGGATGCAACTACAATTACCACTGTTGAAGGATTGTCCGATGGACATCATTTGCACCCCATTCAAAAGACCTTCGCGGAATTCGGAGGGAGTCAATGTGGATTCTGCACTCCGGGTTTCCTAGTCGTAATTTCAGCGCTACTGTCTGAAAATCCCAGCCCCGATGAAGAAGAGATTAAAGGGGCAATAGAGGGTAATCTTTGTCGATGTACTGGATTCCAGCAGATTGTCGACTCGGTGAAGGCGGCTTCTGAAATCCTAGTCTCTGGAACTGGAATTGAAGACTCGACTAGCCCCAAGAGCGACCCGCATCCAGGATTTGGTGATAACTAGAATGACCGAGAAAGGAGAGAGAGAGGAACAAGTGGAAAATGATGAGGAAATCATCGGATACCGCCAACAGCCTGGAAAAATCCCCTTTTCTAGACCTGGTTCTGGAGGGAAGAACCGATTCTCTGAGGCGATTGATCCCGAATTGGTCCCCAGTTCACAAGGTGGTTCTTTGGAACAACCATGGGGGCCTCACAGGCATGATGAATTAGTGAGTGGCCGAGTAATTGGAAAACCGACTGCACTGGTCGATAGTTCTTGGAAAGTAACTGGTCAAGCCCATTATGGTGATGATGTACGGCTCCCAGGAGAGCTGATTGGGAGAATTGTCCGTTCACCCCACCATTACGCGAAGATCCTCTCGATTGACTGCTCCAAGGCCCTTGAGTTGCCAGGAGTAGTTGCGGTTGCAACGGGGGCGGATGCGAAAAACCGGTTCGGGGTTCTTCCTGTGACAAAGGATGAGCATGCGATGGCAGTCGAAAAGGTTCGACATACTGGTGATCTTGTGGCATGCGTGGCTGCAGTTGACGAGTCTACCGCTAGAGAGGCAGAAAGGCTAATTGAGGTTGAGTATGAGATTCTAGACTCGGTTCATGACATGCGTAAGGGACTTGAGGATAGTGAGGAGCCGATTCATGACCGAGGAAACTATCACATAGGGGAGTCAAACATCCAAAAGAGGGTTTTCCAAGAATTCGGCGACATTTCTGGGATGTCTGAGTCTTCGATTGCCAGTCACAAAAAAAGTTGGTTATTCGCGGGAGTGAATCATGGGTTCACAGAGCCCCATGCTGTGGTTGCAAACTGGGACCCGTCGGGCAGACTCACTCTATACACCCCCCAACAAGTTCCTCACTATCTCCACAGAGCACTGGCTGACGTATTGGAGATCCCAATGCATCAGATCAATGTGCATCGGACATTTGTCGGAGGGGGTTTTGGTGGAAAATCGGATCCTTTTCCTCATGAAATGTGTGCAGCAATTCTCGCAAGGAAATCCGGCAGGCCCGTTCGAATAACTTTCGACAGAGAAGAGGTTTACTGGGTAAATAGGGGTCGGCACCCATCTAGGATTGAAATGAATCTTCATGCTGACGAACAGGGGAGAATCTGTGGGATTGAGACTGACGCACTAATTGACGGGGGGGCCTTCGCTTCTTTCGGGCATGTGACGACTTACTACAATGGGGTGCTCCACACAGCACCATACGAGATTGGTGCTTTCCACTACACTGGAGCCAGGGTTTGGACGAATAAACCGGCCAGTGGAGCCATGAGAGGGCATGGTGCGGTAAACTCGAGGTGCGCAGTAGAAGTAGGGCTAGATGACTTGGCTGAAGATCTCAGTGTAGACCCTATTACGCTTCGCTTAGCAAATCTTCTACCCCCTCACTCAGCGACAATTACGGGATTTAGGGTTACAAGCATTGGAATGAGGGAGTGCCTAGAGAGAGTGAGGGTAGAGAGCGGATGGGACAAGAAATTCAGAAATCTACCGTTGGGCAAGGGTATTGGCATTGGTTGTGGATTCTTCATCTCAGGGAGTGGTTTGCCCATACACTGGGACCCGAATAAATTCCCCCATGCGACTGTTCACTTGAAGGTGGACATGGATGGGGGAGTAACGGTGCACACCGGTGCTGCCGACATAGGACAGGGGTCCGATACCGTTGTTGCCCAATCTGTTGCGGAGGTACTAGGTTTGCCTCTTGACATGATTCGAGTCAAGTCCAGAGATTCGGATACTTCTCCGGTCGACCTAGGTTCATACTCGTCCAGAGTCACCTTCATGAACGCTAATGCTGCTATCTCTGCATCAATCCAGATCAGAGATAAACTTCTTGATGCAACGGTAGAAATCACGGGCGCTGACAGAAGTGGTTTGGTGATTGGCGATCGCCGAATCTTCCTGAAAAAAGATCCAGCAGTAGGGGTGTCATATCTGGAGGCTCTGCACAAGGCGCAAGAAGACAGGGGGGCATTGGTATCGTCGGGAGCATACAGAACACCACCGATGGGCAGAACTCACAAAGGGGCTGCAGCAGGCCTAGCGCCTGCATACTCTTTCTCTGCCTATGTTGCAGAAGTAACTGTTGACGTGGAGACTGGTCAGACAAAAGTGGACAAAGTCTGGGCAGCACATGACTGTGGAAAGGCTCTAAATCCATTAGCAGTAAAGGGGCAAATTATCGGTTCCTGCCATATGGGTATGGGGCAGGTTCTTTCAGAAGAGATGCGTTATGGTCGGAATGGGAATCTGATGAACCCAGACCTCCTTGATTACAAAATACCAAGCGTCCATGAGATGCCTGAAGTGGTTCCGATTATCGTGGAGTCTAACGATCCAGAGGGGCCCTTTGGGGCAAAGGAAGCTGGAGAAGGGCCTCTACTCCCTATTCTTCCGGCTGTTTGCAATGCTGTTTACGATGCAGTTGGAGTCAGGACTTCGGAACTTCCAATGACGCCAGAGAAGGTTTTCAAGATGATAGAGAAGCGATGCAAGACAGAAGGAGTATCTGATCCAACTGATCTTGAATGCCCGTCTCTTGAGTTCTCAGATCTACAATCAATTCTCGAGAAGAGAGGCGATGAACACAGGCTAAGGGACAAAGAAAGAAGGCTTGACGAAGGGAGGGGGGACTACTACAATGGAGCTCTGTTCGGACTCGATCCTTCAGTTCCGCCGGATGAAGTTGATCCGAGATGGGAGGTTAGAGTTACTCCTGACGAAGAATACCTCGAATCCCCTCGCCTTGCAGGAAGTGCTTGGAAACACACGGAGAGAAGGCACTTGGAGGGTACAAAATGAAGATGCCACCCTTCCGAGTACTCTCGCCCAAGAGCCTCGATGAAGCACTTCAAATGTCACGAGAGCTTTCTGATTCTGGAGAAGCTTTCGACTGGATTGCTGGCGGAACGGATCTCTTGCCTAACTACAAGTGGCACATCAATGTGAAGAGCCATGTAATTTCTCTCGCATCGATTCCTGAATTACGAGAATTAAGTCGGAACCACATTGGTGCGATGGTTAGCATCAATGATTTAGCGGAAGATGCAGTCACGCATCCAGTTCTAGCCAAGGCTGCAAATTCCGTTGCCAGTGTTCTGATTAGGAAATCTGGAACCGTAGGAGGAAACATTTGCCTAGACACCAGATGCTACTGGGTGAACCAGTCTGAGACATGGAGGGAGTCCATTGACTGGTGCCACAAGTGTGATTGTGGTACGGAAGCCGATTGCAGAGTCATACCGAATCAGAACACATTGTGTGTTGCGACATATCAGGCGGATTTGGCCCCTGTACTGATGTGTCTTGATGCAACGATACATCTTGCCTCGCCCAATGGAACTAGATCGTTGCCACTTTGCGAGTTCTTTGAATTGGATGGAATGACAAGAAATGTACTAGAAAGTGGGGAATTAGTGACTCACATCACCATACCAGAAGATTCCGTAGAATGGAGTGGGGACTACCAGAAGTTGAGGCAGAGAGACTCCTGGGACTTCCCGGAAGCAGGTGTTGCCGTCCTTTGGAAGGGGGTTTCTAGTAGCGGCCCCGCAAACCTCCGAGTAGCGACAACGGGTCTTGAGTCGATCCCAAGCCTGCATCTGGAGGAGGCGGAAGAGGCCATCTCAAGATGGAGGGGGGCCGAGACCATCGAAGATCTCGCCGAATCTATCAGGAAGGCGGTAAAGCCGGTGCAGAACACATGGTTCTCCCCGGCATATAGAAGAAAGATGGTGAAGGTCTTAACGAAGAGAGCGTGCAGGGATTTACTGGTGAGTTGATGAGTTCGAGAGTAAGCTCGATGCTGCTCGGAGTGATTCTGGCATTGTCCCTATTCTCGGCAACTCCAACAACAGCACAAGAGTTGGAATCTTGGGAGTTGGGAATCAACTACCCTGGGGAAGACTCAACTAACCCGTTTTTGCTTTCCAGTGAAGGCTCGGCCAAGGTAGAGTTCTTTGTTGAAAATTCGGGATTCACCGAAATTACTGTCGAGTTTGAATTCAGCATCCCTTTCAGTGGAAATCACGAAGCGCCTGAAGGTGAGACCATATCTGCAGGCTCCAATGAGTCATTCGATCTCAAGATTAACGGGATTGACGTATTAACGCATGATGCAGAAAAGAAGGAGAAATTCTCCATTACTGCGACGATAACAGCTAGACAGGGGGTACCTGACCCACTATCATCGCCTCAGAACAGGGAAGGTGACTTGGAGATACCCTCAATCTTCGATCTCACAGTCGACATTGCTGAACCGTTCGGACCTATGAATGCGGGTTCGGACACTATTCTTACCGTCACTGTCACAAACAACGGAAATGCACAGGATGGGGTGGGCGAAGTGGATGTCAAGGATGACTGCCCGCTGTTGTCGACCGATGATGGGCTAGACCTATTACTCAGCGGAAACATAGAAGCTGGCAAAGAAAAGGATGCTGATCTAAGAGTTACAGCTTCTGAAAGCCATCCAAAGAGGCATTGCGATATCACGGTAACTGTAACCTCGAAGAGGGAAGTGAGTGAAGGTGGAAATGCCATGGCAGAAGATGAAGTGCGAGTATCTGTTGAGCCACCCCCCTCGGAGGATTCTGGATCCAGCAGTCAGGAAGGCGGGGGTAGCAGTACTGAGGATTCGGTGGAGTCCAATCTACCTGCTCCTGGAATCATTGTTACTTTGTCTGGATTTCTTGTGGCGCTAATCTTCCCCCGGGAAGAAATCGGGTAGCAAATTCTGGAAGAAAATATTATAGAAACCAGTAATACGAACTTAAATCAGCAACATATAACCGTGATTTGATTTTCCAATTGATGTTGCTTGGGCCGATGGCCCGACTTGGAGAGGGGATTTGTAGACCATGGCAGAAGACATGGATGCTGAAGAGCGCTTCAATCGGAACGTGATGTACGCCCTGGTTATTACGTCAATAATGCTGCTTGTCCTGCCCATGTTTTTCGTAGTCGGCAAGTCAACCAATTATTCGGCTTACGATGATAGCGGTTTGGGGCAACTATCAGATATGAGAGAGAGCTTCGAAGGCGAGTATGTCGAAAATAGGGATGATGGTTACTATGTTGCGAACACTATGTCGACTCCAATGCTGGTCAATGATTGGAAAGACCCCCATCGGACTCTGCTGACGATTATCGCGCCTGAGAAACCAATCGATAAGACTGAGGCGGATGAGATATTCCGCTTCGTCACAGAAAAGGGCGGCAAAGTAATAGTAGCAGCGGACAATACGCAAGCGCACAATCTGGCAATACTATTCGGCGTCAGATACATGGACGCGCCACTGAAGGACGACAAACAGCATTGGGTCTACACGCAGCAGGGCGTACAAGAAATTGACTGGGGTAACGTTTGGAGCGCTTCCCCGGTGAATCAGGACATAGATGAGATGTCTCCCGGCGCACTAATGCAGGGTTGCACCTCATTTCAAATCCAGAACCCGGATGGCCTGAATGATTGCAGACTACCAGTAATGTACAGAGGACCTACTGGGATGATGTTTGAGGCCACAGACAAGGATCTGGAGGACCCTGGCCACAGGAGTGTCATGACTCTTGGTAGAGCCTCGCCATCCGCCTTTATTGACAGGGCTGGCGATGGAGATGCAACAAACCCCGAAAATCCGGCCACAGGCGATCTGAGGCTGATGATGAGATTCGATTACCCCGGAATCAAAGTCCTAGACAAAGTTGCAGACGAGGGTAGGGGGGCATTCTCAGCTGGAGTGGGGGAATTGGATGTAACTGGGAGCATTGTTTTTGTTTCTGATGATGAGGCGTTCTCGAATTTACTTTGGGATTTGGGAATGGCACAGGACCAAGGTCTGAGCCAAGACTGCTCAGCTATCGGCGAATACACCCGGAATAACTGCTGGACTCAGGAAATCCTGAATAACAACGATTGGGGGGGGAATGAGAGATTCTTCAAACTCCTGGTTTACGACATGATGGAGTTTGACAATGTTGATCTTAACGCGCCAATCAGGTCTGATCCCGGTAACTTCCAAGTTGTTTTTGATGAGAGCAGGCATGTTACAGGAGTTCTCTCAGAGCCTTTCGTTCAGACGATGGGGACGGTTGTCCTCTTAACTTCCAACCAGTTCCTGAAGTGGTTGGTAGTCCTAAACGTGGCATTACTACTACTTGTGGCGATGATGGTGGTTCCCGAGAAAGAAAACTGGAGGCACGTTTTCGATCTAACCAAATTCAACCAGCGTCCGGAAAAACTGGATCCTGCGACATATAGGGATAGAGTCAGGAGAGCGCTACTAACCAAAGTGAGGATTCACCATGATCTGACTCGGGATGAGATGGCAATGAGGCCCCCTCCTGAAGTTCAGGCGATGATTGGCGACCCTCGTCTGGTGGAATTGGCTTATAGCCAAAGCCGGATGTACACGCCTCAAGAGTTGCGCAAGTTGATGCAAACCATTCGCCGATGGGGAAAAAATAACTAATAAACGGAGAGAAAAAAATGAGTGAAACAGAACCAGTAAAAGGGATGCAGGCACCCAGTTCGGGTGGATACGATGCTACTTTGGCCAAGAAGGCTCAAGAGGCACGTGGATCGAGCAAGAAAGACGAGGTATTGGCGGCAACAGGAGCGATGGGGCAGGCAATTAGCACCGAAGTGCAGAAAGTGATCATTGGAAAGGCGCATGTGATTGACAACGTGATGGTCGACATTCTGTCGAATGGAAATCTTCTGTTCGAGGATTTCCCCGGTCTAGCGAAGACGCTGATGACCAATACCTTTGCAGATGCACTGGGATGTGACTTCAAGAGAGTGCAATTCACCCCTGACTTGCTTCCTGCAGACATTACTGGAACCAACATATATGATGCCAAGAAAGGAGAGTTCACATTCAAGCCGGGACCTATTTTCTGCAATCTACTACTTTCTGATGAGATCAACAGAGCGCCACCAAAGACCCAGGCGGCCCTACTTGAGGCCATGCAGGAGAAGCAAGTTACAATCGGGGTTGTCACTCATAAACTGCCTGCCCCTTTCCTAACAATGGCTACTCAGAACCCAGTGGAGCAAGAGGGGACATACCCCCTCCCTGAAGCTCAACTTGATAGATTCATGATGAAGATGATGGTTGGTTACCCGGATAGGGCTGACGAGAACGAAATCCTGCAGAGGAGAATCAACCGAAAGAAAGACGAGGTGGACGTCAACAGCATCACAGATCCAAGCATCGTAGTCAAGATGCAGAATTCCTGCGAAGAAGTGTATGTAGATAGGTCAGTTAGGGAGTACATGGTCGACATTGTAGCCAGAACTAGAGAAGACCCAAGAGTTCTCGTGGGTTCGTCCCCTAGAGGTTCTCAGGCCCTTCTGAAGACTGGCAGAGCGGTTGCAGCAATGCGTGGGAGGGACTTCGTTACCCCCGACGACGTGAAGTCTGTTGCAGAACTAGCAGTTGCCCACAGAATCATCCTAAAGCCAGAGCATCAGATTAAGGGACTAGAAACCGGTGAGGTCGTCCGAGATATTCTACACGGAAAGAATGCAGCGAATGTTCCGACCGTCTGAGTGATAAAGGGTGGAAAGATGGCCTGGAGCCGGAAATCAGCGATGTTTGCATCGCTTTCGGTAGCAATGTACCTCCTAGGCCTAGTTCTACGAAACCAACAACTAGTGACAGTTGCAGTGGTTCTTCTTTCGTTCCTCACGTGGGCGGCCCTTAGGACCGCACATGGTGACGTCGCTTCCTCCGGAAGGAGAGTGGAAGATGCAATCATGGACGAGGGTGTGCAACTTCAGAGCATCGTCGCTATGAGGAAGACTTCGTCCTCCAGAGTTTTTGAGGATGGAGAGATAGACGTAACCCTGCGAATTCAGAACAAATCCAGCATGGCAAAAGTCCTGGAACTGCGTGATAGGGTTCCAGAGGTTATGAGGATCAAGAAGGGTGCGAACTACGTGCTTATGGAAATCGGACCCAAGAGGGAGACTGAGATTTCTTACACCATCGAGGCCCCTCTCAGAGGCTTCTACACGATAGGCCCGGTATGCATCAGAGTCCAAGATGAGCTGGGCCTTTTCCACAATGAGAAAGAGGTTCAACTCTACGACGACTTCTTGGTTTTTCCAAAGATGGAGGACATCAAGGATGCGATGGTTAAGAGCAGGGTGCCAAAGATCTTCACAGGGGCTGTCAACATCAGGAACCCCGGCGAGGGGTCGAACTTCTACAACCTGAGAGAATACATGCCAGGGGATCCAATGAGGAAAATTAACTGGAAAGCCACAGCGAGACAGGATGGGAAGATGATGGTGAACGAGTTCGAAAGGGATGCGGTGAGTGACGTCATCATTATTGTTGACAGCAGGTCAGTTAGTGAGACAGGACCTGTTAGTAGGAACTCTCTGGTATACAGCACAAGAGCTGCAGCTAGTCTGACTCAGCACTTCCTCTCTAGAAGGGACTCAGTTGGCCTAGTTGTCTATGGTGACGAGATTGTTTCAGTAGACAGGGACACTGGAAAGAAGCAGTTGTATGTCATCCTGACGAAGTTGGCCGGAGCCATGGCTAAAGGAAACACCCCCCTCAAGATTGTGACTACTAGGATAATGCCGCACATCCATAGGGGAAGCCCGATCATCATACTATCTCCTCTTGAGGACGACCCAACGATTGTCGATGCGGTTAGGGACCTCCTAGCTAGGAACTTCGAGGTTACTGTACTGTCCCCAAGTAGCCTAGAGTTCGAATTCGACGCTAGGAGAATAGACAGGACCGGATATGAGGTCCTAAAAACCGAGAGGGACATTTTGATGACTGAACTCAGGGGATTAGGTGCTTACGTGATGGACTGGGAGCCCGACATGTTGCTATTCACGGCCTTGGCCGGAGCAAGGGGATTCTAAGGGGTGGATGAGATGGCAGAACAAGGAGGTAAGGGGCCAGTTGACACCTCTCACTTGTATGATGGCAAGGTTGTGAGGTCATCTGCACCCAGCAGGAAGAAGGCTGCTGGAACTCTGAAGGCCGACTCTGGCATTCCTGATGATGCAGTCCCAGAAGTTGCCATTCCGAATTGGATAGATGCGATTTTTGGCGGGCCTGTACTGGTCAATCGAGAGTTCGTTTCTCCGAATAGGATGGTTCTGAACCTGCAAATGGGGGCTATTGGGTCCCTTTTGGTGCTTGGTTTCCTGACATTCATGCTTACTCCAGTTTCAGGCACAGCATGGTTTGCACTAACTAACATGATTGGAATTGATTTCCTGGGGCTGTGGCTGCATCTGCTGCTGATCCTCATCGGAATGATATCTGGTTTCTGGGGGGTGTGGCAGCGGGATCAACGGGCTATGCTGCTTTCCTATGTGACCCTAATCCTAGTGACAATCAGGTTTGCAGGCAGCAAAGTGGAGTTTGGCTTGAGCTTCCTACCCGAGAATGAAGTGATTCAGAAAATTCTTCTCATCATCTATGCTGTTTTCCTTGTTGTTTACATGGAGATATCCAGCGCAGTGATTCGTTTCTCGATGCTGGATACCTCAATCAGGACAGGTGAGGTTTACGTGATGAACGTGAAGAGCATCACGGACAGGTACAACAAGGCACTGGGATACACACCCGCGGTTGCAGCCGTTGTGGCAACGCTGACCCTATTCATCAATTTCTTCGTTCCTCTTTTCATACGAATCCTGGACCCAGTGGCTGCGAATAGGCTCGAGGAAAGCGTGGAGTTAACGAGCGTTTACGGGGTTGCACTGGGGACCATCCTAGTTTTCATAGTAATTGCATCAATGTTCGCAATCAACCTCCCACTGAGGATTCAACAGTACCTGGAAAATCAATCCTAGTTACAGGAAACCACCCATCAAACCTAGGTCGCTGATCACAAGCATGGCCACTGCCTCGACGACTGGGGCTGCCCGTGGCCCTATGACCGGATCATGCCTACCTCCAACCTTGAGAGGCTGGGTCTCGTTACTTGGGAGGTGGAGTGTGAATTGCTCCCTCGGTATACTGCTAGGTGGTTTGAAGTGAATCAAGACTCGGATTGGGGCACCTGTGGATCTTCCTCCCAGGGCGCCATCTGCTTCGCCGGCCTCTGAACCTTCCAATAGTGGAGAGTCTGGCCCAGGAATCCACATGTCATTGTTCTCAGAGCCCCTCATCTGAGAAGCCTCAATGCCATTGGAGAACTCAATGGCTCGAGCTCCGGGAATTGCCATCAGCCCTCTGGCCAGAGAGGGCTCTATACCGTCAAACCAAGGTTCTCCAACTCCAATTGGGAGGCCCTGTATCAGCAACTCAACGACCGAGCCGACGGAGTCCTTCTCTCTTCGGACCTGTTTGATCACATCGGCCATTCTTGTGGCGGCTTCGGGATCACGGCAGTTGAGTCTGGACATTTCCGACCCCTCCTCTAGTGGTTCTGATGTATCGAGTTCAATCAGTGGTCTTGCTGATATCTCCCCTACTCTGCTTAGATGGGCATTGCAGGACCATCCGGATTTTTCCAAGATTGTCCTAACCTGACTTCCTGCTGAGACCAGTCCCAGAGTGAGCCTAGCTGACTGGGAACCTCCACCACGAGGATCGTTGGAGCTCTTGGATCTAATATCCTCGACCATATCTGCGTGTCCAGGACGAGGGTGGTCAGGGAGGAATTCGTAGTCTGATGGCCTTGCATCGGAGTTCCTAACTAGCATCAGAAGTGGCCATCCGGTCGCCTTGCCCTCATGGACTCCGGAGAGAATCTCGCATTCATCGGGTTCCAATCGTGATGACATGCCCTTCCTGCCCGGTCTTCTCTGGGACAAGTCATCAGAAAGGGCCTGCAAATCGATTTCTGTTCCGGGAGGGATTCCCTCGACCAATGCACCGACGCACTTGCCGTGGCTCTCGCCAAATAGTGTCACCTTCAACTGGTCACCTAGATCCATGCCCATCATGCCACCTCCTCTAGCAACTCCTCACTGCTTGCAAATCTGGTTGAAATCACGGAAAGTCCCATCCCAGAGATTTTTCGGGATATGGATTCTGTGTCATCCTTGAAGCAAACTATGGCAATTGCGGGACCGGACCCGCTGATTCCAGAAGCTATGGCCCCTGATGCTATGCATAGATTGCTGATTCTCAGAGCCTCGTGATCACCAGTAGCGGCGGACACTGCCATTCCATTTGATGACAAGGCATCTAGGGCCGAACCGCTCATTATCGAAGCCAATGACCTCTCGAAGATTGGTCTATGATCTGAGAAGCTTGTCGGTGAAATTCCCGCTGAACGTTTGCCTCTGAGACAAACTAGTACTGACAGACTATCATCCATTGAGCCTTGAACGATTACTGAATCAGTGGCTCCCAGACTTGGGTCGACCAGCTTCCAACCGGATTCTAGAGAAGCCCAATTATCATCCATGCTTCCTGTGATGGCGCAATTTGACATCAACTGAGACTTAGCTGCAAGGTCTGCTATTTCTGAATTAGATAGGCCGGCCCAAGCGCAAGAATTCAGTGCCCTAAGGGCCGCACATGACAGAGCCGAGCTGGACTTTAGCCCCTGTCCGACTGGGACAGTACTCTCAATCTTCCACCCGAATTCAATTGGAATTGGTAGTCCCTCTCCCCTCCAGCATGACTCTATGGCATCTAGAAGTCCATGTCTGTCATTATTGACTTCGAGCGTCGTATCCACAATCTGGACCTCTGTTGCTAGTTGGATTCCCACTGAGCAACCCCTGCCGGTTCCCAATGCATGGAGAATTGAAATTGCCCCATTGGCCCTCCCAGATCCTATGACATTCACTTCTCGGTCACCCCCGCATTGAGGGCGACCCCAATGTGTCTAGCTCTACTGTCGGTGATGACAGAAATCTTGTCTCCTTCTCTTACCTGAGTTACTGAAATTACCCCTCCATTGGGGGTGATTAATCTTACAGTCTCTGCTTGCTGGACTACTATTTGTCCCTCTGAACCTGAAACTTCGAATCTAATCATTAGTAGGGGTCGGGTCTCCACTTTCAGTCGTCCGATTGTAGCCTTCTCTTGTTCACCGGAAGAAGACAGAACTGCTACTTCGTCACCAGAGATTAGTTCACTTAGATACTTGGTTTTTCCATCCGCCATTAGGACGTAAGAATGGATCGCCCCCGCATTTACTCTAAATGGACGAGTGGGAACGTATTCTGATTGAATTGTCTCTCCGTGTAGAAGGCAAAGATTACCTGAAAGGGATCCAGTAGCAATCCCTTGCCCATCATTTATTCTCCTTGTTAGATCAACGCACACCCTTTCTCCCACTCCTGCGCCATCGATTGACAGAATTCTGGCCTCGACGATAGTGACTCTCGTCTCTGGTGGTTCCTCTCTCTCCCAGCCCCCTCCGAGTACTCTAATCGCCTTATCGACCATCTGGATTGGGACTAGGATAGCGTCGACTCCCCCTCCCATGGCAAAGGCTGCACCGTTGAGTTCTACTTCCTCGTCTATTGCTGCAGCGATCCTGGTACTTGTCCCCCTGGATGCTGTGACTAGATTCTCCAGTGGGACCATGGTCCAGTCGGAGCATCTGACTAGAATCCATGGCACTAGTCCAATTAGAGACAATGCTTCTTCCTGATCTGATGGGTCGTCTATTTGTACTTCCGAAACATCGTCCGAAAATCCTGTCCATAATCGACTTACTACATCCATATTGGGATATTCTTCGCCTTCGTTATCCGACCAGATCTGCATCGATTCACCTCAGATGCCTTGCTGCCTCTTCTGCATTTGCCCCATCATGGACAATCGCCCTGAGGGACCTAATGTGGGATGCTGGGTCTTCTGCAGAGAATACGTGCCTGCCAATACAGACTCCGGAACCTCCTGCGTTGATTGATTTCTCAACCAGCTCTAGGACCTGTGAGAATTTCCCTTCCCTTGGCCCTCCGGAAACTAGAACTGGGATTGGGACGGATGAAGTTACGATTCTGAAAGACTCTTCGGAACCGGTCCATGGGACCTTGACAGCGTTGCATCCCAATTCCCATGCTAATCTCGCAGCATGTGCAACTCCCCCAGTGGGGTCTGATGGATCGACAGACAGATTGACCCCCCTTGGATAGAACATCCCCAACACCGGGAGATCTGCTTCGAAGGCCTCGGTAGTGATTCTTGACATTCGACCAATCATTTCCGGCTCTGCTGGATCTCCGAGGTTTACCTGGGCTGACATCCCTATTGCCCCTCTGGAATGGCTCTCGGAGGCGTTAGAGACCAGGACCTTGTCCTGGGATCGGGGTCCACCGTGGATGGTGGATAGGGATGCATGGCAGACAAATCTGCCCCAAGAAGTTCTGGCAAAATGGTGACTCACTGCCCCCTTATGCATCACTATTGCATCTGCTCCGCCCTTTATCGCCGCATCAACTGCTGAATCGCTGTCCATGATTCCGTGTTCGGGGAATGAGGACGCACTGTGGTCCATGGGAACCCAAACCCCTCTACCTCCTGGGAGGATTGTTTCCAAGCGTCTTGCTAGGGCATCTGCCACGTATTATCGCCAATGTCCCCTCTCTTGAATGGTCCCGTTCCCTCTTGTCCGGGTTTCCTCTGCATTTTGCGGATCAGATGTCCAGATCGACAATTACTGGAGCATGGTCGGAGACAACTAGTCCGCCTTCCCTCATGATCTCAACTGATTTCATCAGTGGTCTTGCTGCTTTGTTAGCTAGGATGTAGTCGATTCTCCAGCCCCTGTCCCTCTCCCTTGCCCTGCGGAAGTTTGACCACCATGAATAGGGGCCCTTCATTGGCCCAAGGTGAATTCGCAGAAGATCGTTCCAGCCTGATTCCAGCATTCTATCGAACCACGCCCTCTCGTGCTCCAAGAATCCTGATGTGCGCTTATTCCCCTCTGGATTCCATATGTCATCCTCTGTATGCGCAATGTTCAGGTCCCCGCAGAGAAGCGCTGGGTCGGATGATTCGTTGAATTGTTGGCTCCACAGTAGCATGTCCTCGAGCCACTGATCCTTGTACTGCTGGCGCTCTTCTCTGGAGGAGCCGTTCGGCAGGTACATGTTGATGCAACTCAAGTTATTGTGCTTGGTCACCAAGACACGACCTTCGGGATCACGAGTCTCATCGAGATCAGTGTCTATCCCCCTCCCGATCTCAGACATCCCAACTCTGGAACATGACATTACGCCAGAATATCCCTTCTTTTGTGCAGGATGCCAAATTACCTCATACCCCTCTGGCTGGGACCAATCCTTCGGCATCTGCTCAGGCAGGGCTCGGACTTCCTGGAAGAGCATGACATCGGCATCGATACGCTCAATGAACTCAACAAGCCCCTTTCGATGGGCGGCCCGAATCCCATTCAGGTTCCAAGTGACGACTCTCACGGGGGGTGCTCACTGAGATAGGTCTTTGACTTTCTCGACTAGATCCATCCTGCTGATTCTCCACATTCCGTATGGTGTGAGAATTACTGAGATGAGAACAACGATTCCGACAAGTTGTGCTGCAATCATGAAATCAGACTTCACAGTGAGATAGAATGCCCATTGGACAAATGTAGAGATTAATGCCTGAGTGCCAAATATGGTGAAAATGGTGGCGAGAATGCCTCCTATCAAACCAATAGCGATATGTTCACCCAGCATCATCAATCCAATCCTATTTATTGGGGCACCAAGCACTCTTAATGTCGCAATCTCTACGTCTCGTTCTGCAAGATTCATGATCAGAGTATTGAATAAAACAACAATTGCAATGATTATTCCAAGCGCAAGAATTGAATTGAACATTGCTTTTTGCTGTTTTAGAATAGACTCAAAGGCTTTGATTAAGTCCTCTTTTTGAGTAACTCCGAGTGAGATTTCACCCAATTCACTGTCGACTTCGACTCCCTCCGGCAAATCAATCAAAACAGAGGTTGCTTCGATTCCCACTACGGGTACTAGATCTTGACGATGGAAGTATACGGTTCGCGACACTTCCCCTTGAGTGATGCCGGTTATCTCAATATCCAACGAAGTTGAGCCAAACATAATCGTCTGAGTTTGTCCAATTTGCCAGTCGAGGAAGTGTTGTAATCCCTCATCAACCAATACCTGTGTGACTTCAGAATTAGCAACAGGGAGTGCACCTTCTTTGAGATCTAAAACTATCATGGAATTATCATTAGTAGATACGGTATCCAAACCATAGGTCAAGAGGTACCTCATATCTCCCTCTGGGTTAGCTGGGAAAACTAGCATCGACTCATGAGATGCACCTCTCTCATCAGCCCATTCATTCACTGTCTCCTCCCCTCCAAAGGGAACAACAACTTGAGCGTCCCAATTCTGGTTATTCTCAACATTGCCAACTACAGCATCTTCCATTGTACCAACCATCAGTGTCATACTGCCAAAGATTAGCATTGACAGGCCGACAGAAATGAATGTGAAGGCTAGTCTAGTTGGTTTTCTGATGCTGGACCTGATAGTTAGACCTACTGTGGAAGGTAATCTCGAAGTTAACTTCTGTAGGCCTCGAGACGAGAGCCTGATCTGGTGTTGGCCTCGCATGATTTCCAGAGGTTGTAGTCTAGAGGCTTGTATCGCTGGAAGAATCCCAGAAAACAAAACAATTAACATCGCAATTCCAGAAATTTGCAGTAGGATTGGCGTGACATCTGCAGGTTCAATAATTGGAATCCCCAGTATTCTTTCATACATACTCAGCATGGCTGGAGCGCCCAGGAATACTCCAAGGATTGTACCAAATAAGCATCCTATCGAACCTATGATGATGGGCATCAAGATGTATCCCGGAATAATCGCATTTCGTGGAATCCCGAGTGTTCGCAATATTGCAATCTCTCTAGCCTGAGATTGTACCAATCTCTGAAGGCTCAAGAAGATGGTTATTCCAGCAACTATTGCGATCATTGCAGTAACTGGAACATACATCGACATCGCACCTTCGGCATCGGTACGAAGCAATTCTACAGATTCGAGTCCTGAACGACTGTAAACCAATGAGGGCGAATCATCGATTTCTTGCATGGTGGAATCGATATTTCCGATAATTGAACTGAGTTCTTCACCTTCGACTTCAGTGGTAGTCTGTAAGTCATATTCCGGAGTCCCAACTATGTCGATGAGTAGAAGATTGGCCGAACCTGAACTGAGGTTTCCTAACCTCTCAAGGCCCCCTGCAGTCAAATATCCAGTAGCAAATGTTCCGGGTTCGGAGGGAAATATTGAGCCACTCTGGGCAAAGAACAGATGATTTGAATGGAAACCAATCCCCACAATGGTGTAATCCATGCTTCCAGCTCCGGAACCTATCGAAATGATATCCCCAATCTCAACCTCCATTCCTTCAGCAACCCTTACATCGACGACTATCTCATCATCTGCACTGGCCATAACACCTGAGCAGCAGTCGTGGTCAGGAAACCACACTCGGTCGACATTTCCTTCGTCAATACCATGCCAAACAGCAGGAATGATTGATTCTTCACCATCCTCATTCGTGTGAAACATGACTCCATCCAGTTTCAAGCGAGGTTCGCATTCGTTTAGCACTAAATCTGAATCAAACCATCGATTTGCGATTTCCTCACAAATTGAATCAGCAGTACTGCCATCCCAAGCCCAACTAGGATTTTCAACCCAAATATCTGCAAGGTTTACTCCCTCATCGGTATCCGCATAGATGTCATCATACATGCTTGAGGCTGTATGTGCATATGCTGCAAAAGAAATACCTGCGAAAACACCGACCATCACCATGAGTACCACAGCGAAAAGTCGAATCTTTGTCCGCCATAGGCTTCTTGCCAAACGCTTTGTAAGTAGGACAAACAAGTAAATCACCTCATTCAACAATTTCGTCAGACATTACCTTCCCACTGTCGATTCTTACAACTCTTGTAGCGTATTCAATCAATGATTCGTCATGAGTCACGAAAACACAGGTTATCCCTTCCGCCTCACATGCCTTGACTAGCACTTCCATGACCATGGATGAGGTCTTCGAGTCAAGGTTGCCCGTCAACTCGTCCCCGAGTAGAAGTCTTGGACTTTTTGCGAGGCTTCGGGCGATTGCAACCCTCTGTTGCTGCCCTCCACTAATCTCAGCAGGGAATCGGTTGGCCTCTAGTTCTAAACCAACTAGTTTCAGCAAGTTCCGAGCTCGGGCATCATCTCTGCCATCGGCTAATTCTTGAATCAGCAATATATTCTCAAGCACAGTTAGATCTTGTAGGAGATTGAAGAATTGGAACACATATCCTATGTTTTCTCTTCGAAAGGTTGTCATCTTCTCAGAATTCACTTGGGGGACAGGCGAACCAGCGAAGGTGTAGGAACCATCTGTGGGAGTGTCCAAGGCGGAGAGGCAATTGAGGAGGGTGGATTTACCAGATCCAGAGGGACCAAGGAGAATTATTCTCTCGCCCTCATTAATTTCTAGATTAATCCCATCAAGAGCTTTCACGGTTCCCGACGGCATGACATAATGCCGTTGTATGTTTCTCATTTCCAGTAATTTTCTCATCCTTCCACCATCTATTTTCAATAATTCTCGTTGTTTAACACTACTGTTCCAACTATGATTCAGAGGCTCCTGCGAAGAACGACATCGACTCCTTGAACAACTCTTCCCTTCTGTGCCTCTTGTTGTCCCTAATCTTGAGCCATGTGAATCCTACGGCTAGAAGGATGATGAATGGGATGAACGCCTCGGCGTGATATTTCTCCATCACCTCGATTATCCCTCGTGCCGTATAGGCCCAAGTGACCGATGCAGCGGTACCGCCAATGAAGCAGGCGGCGAGAACCCTCTGGAACCTCATTCGAGCTACCAGACCTAACATGGCCCCGACTAGGACCCCGCTGGCCATGAAGGGGATCCAGACGAAGACTATCAGGCCCCAGAAGCCATACTTGTCGATTCTTTTCCTGTTCTTGTGGGCAACGTACTCCACCGATGACAGGATATCTCCCATGAATGGGTTCTGCAATAAGGCCCCTGGAATCCCATCGCGCTTAGCTACCATTGCCTCTCCAATGTGTTCTTCGGAGCCCTGTTCGACCCGCCCGGCGACGGCTCTGTCGCCCAATGTTGACTTCTCGTTCCTGGCACTTACTACCAATTCCCTCCCCCCTAGGAGATGTTCCAAGTCGGAGCCGAGTTGGGATCTTAGGTCTCCTTGGAGATGCTCGTATGTCGGCTTGAATAGGAAATATGCGAACTTCATCACGGGCCTGTAAATTATCCTGACGAAGACTGCATCCTCATCGGCCATAATTGCAGAACCGTAATCGGCGACGTCATGTTTCCTGAACCACCTCGACATGCTTTCTCTGAATGACTCCTCTAGTCTCCCGAACTGACCCATTGAGGAAAAGAAACCGCTGTAGTCATCGGATAGACTGACTTCGCCTATTTCGTCTAAATCTAGCGAATTTTCTGAGCGGTCATTGGAGTCTTTACAGACAGTCTTGATCTGAAGCGGCCTCATCTCCCCGAAGATTCGGAACTCGCTTAGAATGTCCTTGATAATGGTGCCTTTCAACTCGATGGGGGACATGATGGTCCTCCTTGTCGTAATGTATGGGAGGAAAACATCGACTGAGATTGCCCTGTCCTGAACTCGAATAGATTTCAGGTCTGGTTTGATTTGGAGCCTCTTGCAGGCGTTCTCAATCGTCCTAGAGATTAGCCTCGTCATTTGCTCACTGGATAGCATATCGTCTGAATCCCTATGGTACAACCTATGCATCAGAGGATACTGGACGCAGAGAAAGAATACGGACATCCCCAGTGAGATCATTGCCATATACCACGGGGGAACCTCTGCATTCCCCCCAGTCAGCATCGCCGTCTCCCTCCCGCCAACCCACTCTGCGCCCATCAGAATCCAACCCCAAAAGCCCATGTCCTGAATTGTCATGCATGCACGAGTCTCCTCGTCGAACTTCTCCATCTTCCTATGTTTTTCTCCAGAACCGAAAAGAGAGGAGGAAACGCTAGTATGCAACTCAATTTCTAGATCCTTGTTAGAAATTAGGAGGAGGGGGTCATTCCCTTTCTCCGCAATTTCCTCCACGGAAAGTTCTGACCATCCAGTTGAATTGTCCTCCGAGTAGATTACTACGATTCGGATTCTGTAGTTCCCATCATCCAATTCCTCCTTGCTCAATTCCAGGGACTGGTCCCCCGAACCTCCGACTGCAAGAGTGATTTCCGCGTCACCTTCGATTTCCCCCTCGGAGCCGGGTTCTGACTCATTCCACACTAGGACCATTATGGCAGAGGAAGAAGATGCTGGGACGTTGTGACTTTCGATTCTCAGATCGCCTTCATCGACCCATGTCTTTACCCAAACCTCGCCCCTCTTGTCGATACAATCATTTGGATCTAGTGGAGTTCCCGATAGAGTATCATCAATCAGGATGGAGTCACCTAGAATTAACCCCGATGAGGCGATTGTTATCGATGCAAAGAACACTAGGCCGGCAATCAATCCGAAGACCAGGGTATAGTCATCGAATGTCTGGGGCACTACGGTGTTGTACAGAAAGCTCTGACCGGGATTCTCCCTCCTATCCCTGATTCTGTCCAGTTCTACGTCAATCCTGTCATCGGTTTCAGATTCAGAAATTGATTCAATGGGGCGTTTTTCATCGGATTCTAGAGGTGCCTGCGGAAGGATGTCTTCGACCATTGGAAGCAGACGAGCGGGTCGGGCGTATGTGAATATTATTCACTGAACGGGTGAGTCAGTTGGGCAAAATTGGAGTCCTGATAGAATTATGATATTGCCAACTTAGGCGACGAGCCATTGAGGCAATTTTAATGTCCTCCTACTCCGTAGGAGGGGTATGCCCAGTGGCAACGCGGTGAGATCACGACTGTCCCTGATGCTGGTCGCACTCATGATCCTCCCCAGCATTTTGTCAATGAGTCTACTTGGGGGGGAATCCTCGGAACTAGAAGAAAACCCCACATCGGAGAGGACTATTGAGATTCCAAGCTTCAACCCATTTGATCAAAATTCGACGGATTACGACGACCCTGCTCATGGATGGAATTGGGAAGATGGCAATGTAGGAAAGGCCGCACTTTACTACCGAACAGCAACCTACGTCCCGATCCAAGAATGGGTTCAGAGAACGGGTGAGGAATCTGTGTCCGGATGGCACGCATTGGGTCATGAGTATCCAATCCCCTCTGACTGGAAAGCCAGTCTCGAGGAAATGGGCATGGAGTGCAGAACCTTCTACGCCCCTCAAGGATTCCACTGCGACGTCCCCCGGCTTGACCCTTCGACTCTCCTTGATGCAGGGGTAATTGGGGCATTTCGTCTGGTTGATACCGACAAGGTCGCACCTGATGCATTGCCCATCCTACAAGGAGCCTCCAATGATAACGTTGAGATGGAGGGGGAGAAGTACCTAGTCCGAGTCCTTCTCTCCGGCTCGGGACACATCGGTGATCTACTGAAGACAGGAGTCGAAGTACGGGACTATCGTCTCGACAGGTTCGCAGATGTATTGGTTGATTCAAAGGAAATCGGGATGCTATCCGAGCAACCATTCGTCGAGTGGATTGAGCCGACCTATGCTCCGAGGTTCGACAACCAAGAGGCGTCTGAGATCATCGGTGCGAATTGGGTGGGGGACTCATCGAACATGATGAGCCATGGCGGAGCAGTAACCGGGGATGGGGTTATTGTGGCTGTTATGGACTCGGGCCTTGACACTGCGGTGGAATGCAGTGGACTTTCCAATTGCAATGGCCTGAACTCGGGAGTGCATGCGGACTTCACTGGGAGGATAATGGGGGTCGTTTCATACAACAACTGCGGAGTATGCTCAGATGGAACTGGTGGACCTAACGACTACAACGGCCATGGCACTCACGTAGCAGGTTCAGTTCTAGGGGATGGCAGCAACTCACCAGATGGGGAAGACAACAGTGGCATGGCCCCTGGAGCGCAACTTTTCATGCAAGCAGTAGGATATGGCAACAATGACGGCTCACTTGCTACTCCTAGTTACGAAGATGCCTATGCGGAAGCATATGGGGCAGGGGCTAGGGTTCACACCAACTCATGGGGCGTAGGACCTGACTCGACCAGCGGATGCAGTGGTTCGGCATGCTGGACATACTACTCATCCGACACAATGGAGTTGGACGCAGCGGCCAACGATTACCAAGACCTAACGATTCTGTTCGCGATGGGGAATGATGGCAGGGATTGCGTGTACACATCATTCGGAGCGGTAAATTGCCCGAGCGGACAGAACGGGGAGGTTAATCTAGGCGCTCTAAACAGACAGGCATCAGCGAAGAACATCCTCTCAATTGGGGCGTCAGAGAATTATCGCAATACCCTCCCTATGCATGCTATGTCCTATTTCGCCGTATGTGGCAACTGCGATTGGTATGGCAATCCGATCAAAACTGACCTTGAAGCAGATGACCCAGAGGGCATGGCAGGCTTCTCGAACAGAGGCCCCACTAACGATGGCAGGACTAAACCAGATTTTGTGGCTCCAGGAACTTGGATTCACTCCACGAAAACATCTCTGAGAGACGTTTGGACCGACCTTGGCGACTACTACACCGTAAAGAGGGGAACATCGATGGCGACTCCAATCACCGCTGGCTCAGTCGCACTGGTGATAGAGCACCTGAACACTCATGGCTACGACTGCAACCTTGCGAACAGCCCGACTAGCAATAACTGCCCCGATTCGGCTCTTGTTAAGGCAATCCTCAGTGCATCTGCCCATGATATGGAGGGTCAGTACAGCTCTGGAGGAGATGGTCAGAACGGGGCTGTGGAGAAGGCCCCGAACAGTCACGAGGGATGGGGAAGGGTCGATCTCGAGAGGGCAATTGGTAGTGGATTCTCAGAAGGAATCGAGATCACTACATCGGATAGCCACTCGTTCAAATTGAGTGTTCCCGACTCAGGTATTTCCAGCTTGAGAGTGGTTCTTTCATGGAATGAAATTGAGAATTCCCCTTCAGCAGGTACTCAACTCAGGAACGATTTAGACATTTTCCTCAAGAGTCCCACTGGAGTCTTGCAGTCATACTCCAACGATGACGTGAACAACCTAGTTGGAATTTCCATTGATTCTCCAGATGCTGGTGACTGGGAGGTAATCGTAACCGGGGCGAGTGTAATCGATGGATCTCAGAAGTACTACTTAGCAGCCAGCGATGGCGTGCTGACAGACATGCGTCACCCCGTCTCAGACGGTTACAACGAACCTGGTTTCCAATCCGGCTCAATTTTCACCGAAACCACGATGACTAGTGGAGGCAACCACATTTGCGCGATACTTGACGATTCATCCCTTCAGTGCTGGGGAGAAAACTCATTCGGGCAACTTGGAGACGGCACGACAACCGATAGGCTAACGATGACCGAGGTGAGTCTCGATGCAGCTAGAACCGCGATGTCAATCAGCTCGGGTAGGGATCACACTTGCTCAATCCTGGATAATGGCGAGATGGAGTGCTGGGGTAGGAACAACTACGGCCAGCTTGGTGACGGGACGAATGATCAATCGATCTCACCCATAGGGGTAAGCCTATCAGGAATACCCGTACAACTTTCCTCAGGAGAATGGCACACGTGTGCGATTATGGATGACGCTAGCCTGCAGTGCTGGGGAAGGAACGCAGACGGACAACTCGGAGATGGGACGAACACCGATAGCAGCACCCCTGTACCAGTTAGTATCGGAGAAAAGGTCCTAGCAGTCTCGGCAGGGGACGATCACACATGCGTCGTAACCGAATCATGGGCTCTGAAATGCTGGGGGGATAACAGCAACGGGCAGTTGGGAATAGGTTCGACTTCTTCCTCAAATAGTCCATCAACGGTTACTGTCGGCGGGAACGCCGTGGCAGTATCCGCAGGGGGCTCTCACACCTGTGTCCTAATCGAGGGGAACAATGTGAAGTGCTGGGGGGATAACAGCAACGGGCAGCTCGGGGATGGTGGGACAAACCAGCAGAACGACGCCGCCATAGTAGGTATCACTCTGACTGGAGCGATCGCAATTGACTCTGGACAGAGCCATTCCTGCGCAGTGGACTCTAGTGATTCCCTCCACTGTTGGGGAGGGAGTGCAAATGGGCAAGTCGGTGATGGCAGCACTTCCGAACAAATCACATCGCCCACTGAAATCACACTAGGGCAGAACATAGGTGCTCTGTCGGTCTCATCTGGGTCATCGTACACCTGCGTTGTTGGAAGCAACGACTTGGCCAGGTGCTGGGGTGGACATGGTTCTGGAGCCCTTTCCCTCGGGACCTCCCCCTCTGAGTTCACCATCGAAAGGTGGCGTTACATCAGCTCGTCGGAGAGGGACTGGAACGACAATGGAAACATCAACATTTTCGAGGTCTCGGTTGGTTCTGATGGCGACCATGATGGTTTCCCGTCTAGCTCCGATAGCGATGACAGCAACCCCACTGTGGCAGCGGACTGCTCATCTGGGTCATACGGCAGGTTCACCTGCAGGCAGGCTTCCCCTGGATACTACGTCAGTGGAACCGGGAACACCGTGATGACTCCGGCTAGTCCCGGACACTACGTGGACTCTGCCGGGGCAACAACAGAATCTGAATGTGGCATTGGTGAGTTCCAGAAGCTCTCTGGTCAGACCTCATGCGATGACGCAGAGCCTGGTTACTACGTTCCGGCCCCAGGAGCATCTGATGGGACTCCCTGTCCTGCTGGCCAGTACAATGACTTGTACGGTCAGAGCTCGATAGTTGCCTGCAAATGGGCCGAATCTGGTCACAGCGTCCCGGTACTAACACAAATGACATCAGGGGCATCACACTCCTGTGCAATCCTAGATGATGGTTCGGTCGGCTGTTGGGGGGATAACAGCAACGGGCAGCTCGGGGATGGGACGAGGTCACCAAACCTCGAGCCGGAGAAGTCTTCCATGCCCCTGGGTAGGAAGGCAGTGGAGATTTCCGCTGGTTCGTACCACACATGCACGGTGTTCGACGACGGTTCAGTCCGATGCTGGGGGTCGAATGAATACGGACAGCTAGGGGATGGCACTACTATCGAAAGAACGACTCCCGTCGCAGTAGACCTTGGGGAAGGAAAGAGCGCCCTGGGCATCTCATCCGGAGGATCGCATACCTGTGCGGTCCTCAATGACCGTAGTGTCAAGTGCTGGGGCCAGAATAGCAACGGGCAGCTCGGGGATGGGACGACAACCGATAGGTCGGTCCCAGTAAATGCAGACATGGATGGCGAAGATGTCCTATCGGTCTCGGCTGGATCGTACCACACCTGTGCGATAATGGAAGGCAGGTCGGTGATGTGCTGGGGGGACAACTGGAACGGTCAGGTCGGGGATGGGACCAATGCCGATAGGTCGTCCCCAGTAGAAATTGAGATTCCTGGTAACAGCAGCGCAGTATCACTAGACGCAGGAGCGATGCACACATGTCTGGGAATGAACGATGGGTCCCTGTTCTGCTGGGGATACAACGCATACGGTCAGTTGGGGAACGGCGGGTATAGCAACTCCAACTCACCTAGGACCGCCCCGCTAAGTTCCAATCAGATACTAACATCCGTCCAAGTAGGGCTCTTCCACAGTTGTGCGCTACTCGACTCAGGGCAGGTAGCCTGCTGGGGGGATAACAGCAACGGGCAGCTCGGGGATGGGACGCAGAGTGGAAGTGGGATACCTGTAATTGTGAGCCTAGGCACGAATGCAACATCTATCTCAGTCGGCCAGAGACACGCATGTGCGATCTTGGACGATGCCAGCCTGAAGTGCTGGGGAGCCAACGAAGCAGGTCAGCTAGGGGATGGTTCCAACTCTGATCGGAGCAACCCCGCGGGAATTGACCTTGGTCACGGCTCGAAGGAGCAACTGCCGTGCGCACCCGGATCATACCAACCAAACCCATCCCAAACCACGTGCATGCTAGCTGGGAGGGGATTCATGGTCCCCCAGACAGGGCAAACAACCCAGATTGGGTGCGTGGCTGGGTACTACTCGAGCCTGAAGGGGCAATCGGCATGTACACCTGCATCTAGGGGCTACTACGTAGCAGAGGCCGAATCAGCCTCCCAAACACCCTGTCCCAGTGGCCAATCGACATTGGATGAGGCCTCCACCTTCTTCGACATGTGCTTCCCTGACTTCGACGGGGACGGCACTCCCGACCAGTTCGACACCGATGCCGACAACGACGGAGTTCCGAACGGGGACGACTACGACTGGTTGGACCCCGAAGTCTCCGCTGACTCTGATGGCGACAGGATACCCGACAGCATTGACGATGATGACGACAACGACGGTGTCAATGACACGGATGACCCATTCCCATCGGACCAAGGGGAGTGGGAAGACAAGGATGGTGACGGAATCGGGGACAACGCCGACCAGGATGACGACGGTGATGGCAGGAGGGACATTTTCGACGTGTTCCCGAATGACAGTAACGAGTGGTCGGATGCCGATGGCGATGGCATTGGGGATAATGCCGACGCGGACGATGACAACGACGGCCGGTGCGATGACACCACCTATTGGACTCCTAATGAGATCCCCCCCAACAGTGGCCCGGATCAGGACGGGGACAACATCCCTGACTGCTTCGCCTCCGCAAAGGGAGACGCGTTCCCATTCGATGCGAATGAGACTGATGACACAGATGGGGACAGCATCGGGAATAACGTGGATACGGACTGCGATGGTGATGGGTGGATCAACCCGGTCCCTTGCACAATGAACAGTGATGGTGCGAACGGCACAGATGCATTCCCCCTAGAGGACTGGAGATGGTCCGACTCGGACGGGGACGGGCACGCCGACCAGGGGAAGAACGCCGATGTTTTCCCCGATGACCCGACAGAGTGGATGGACAGTGATCGCGATAGTGTGGGCAACAACGCCGACGAGTGCCCATTCAACCCCGGGATTAATCCGAGCACTGATGACTTCCTTGTACTGCTAAGCATACCTGGTAACGATCTTGGGTGTCCGATTCAAGCGATGCTCGGGGATGAGATCATAGAAGACGGTTTGGAATCAGACGGTGAGGGCTTTGATGATGCAGAAGCTCCCGACTTTGACAATGACGACATTCCTGACTTGCTGGATCCGGATGACGACAACGACGGGATCCCGGACATAGAGGACGGGATCCTCGGGGACGCACAGTGGTCCAAGGACCCATTCAGGCCATTCACCTACGAGAATTGGGCCATCATCGCCATATCGATATCATTCATCGGGATGATGGGATACAGGGTGATCTGGTCGAAGAACAGGAGCATCTCCAACATCCGCTCCAAGAAGATCCGGATTCAATGATGGTGCAGGGGGCAGGATTCGAACCTGCGAAGCACTACGCACAGCGACCTGAACGCTGCCCCTTTGACCACTCGGGTACCCCTGCTGGAGAGTTTCGTTTGAACAGTCAGACTTCAATGCAGCGCAATTCTTGACTTTGTTGGTGCAGGGGGCAGGATTTGAACCTGCGAAGCACTACGCACTGGGACCTAAACCCAGCCCCTTTGACCACTCGGGTACCCCTGCTATGTCCCGTCCGAATAATTACCCACCAAGAAGTCAACGCATTCGTGTCAATGACCCCAATAGGGTCATAACAGGGTTTATGCGCCCCGCAGATGGCAAAAATGGCTCGAATAGGTGTTCTCGGACTCGGCAACTGGGGGACCGCCCTCGCTCTAGTGTGGTGCAAGGACGGACACAACGTCTTAGGTTGGACCGTCGAGCAAGAGGTTTACGAGTCGATGATGACCAAACACGAGAACGAGAAGTACCTGCCGGGCTACAAAATCCCGGAGCTGGATTGTACCATGGAGATCTCTGATGTCACGGAGAGCTGCGAGATTCTGGTCCTAGCACTTCCCAGTTCGGTCATTCTAGGGGTCGTAGACAAGCTGATTCCTAGCCTCAGGCCATCGCACCTACTCGTCGATCTGGCCAAGGGACTTGCCCCATCGGACGAGGGTGGTTCTGGGATGATATCCGATGCCATAGAGATGAGGCTCTCCGAAGCCGGGATGACCAATCAGGTCGTGGTGATGACTGGTCCCACTATAGCTCCCGAGGTTGCTCGGGGGGTGATCACCAACGCACTGGTAGCATGCCGTGACATCGGAGTGGCAGAGAGGGTCACCGAACGCCTCTCGACTGACTCCCTAATCCTCACACCTGCTGAGGACCCAGTCGGGGCAGAGTTATGGGGGGCGTACAAGAACTGCGTTGCACTAGCATGCGGCCTCGTTGACGGACTGAAGGACACCATAGGGGGTGACAACCTCAAGGCGGCTCTGGTACTATCGGGATACAGCGAAGGAATCGAGCTACTGGCGAAGATGGGGGCCGATCCCAAGACAGCCTTCGGGCCAGCGGGCATAGGAGACTTGTATGTGACGGCAACCAGCCCACGGAGCAGGAACAGGACACTAGGCGAGAAATTGGGGTCAGGGAAGAGTCTGGATGAATCGCTAGAAGAGATGCACATGGTGGCAGAGGGAGTGCGAGCAACTAGGATGTTCCTGAATAGGTCAGAGAGGATGGGTCACCAGACTCCGTTTCTGAGCACCTTGGGGAGCCTGCTGGATGGGGACATCGAGATTGAGGACGCGGTCAGGAGAATGGCCGGGGCATACGAAGTGAAGTGAAACCAGAGCCGTTTCAATTATCAGATTTGCTTCATTATTTCCAAAGTAGCACGAATCCAGTCAGCGGCATAGTCATCATAGTCCAAGTCACAGTCTATTCTTTTATTCACCCTAGAGCCGCCCTTTTCCTCAATTAGGATGTCCCATTCCTTGCCTGACTCACAAAAGAACTCGAAGGCAGTATCGCCCAAGGCGAGAACTGCATAGTTAACACCCTCCATGCTGCCTCCCTCAGATTCCTGCACAGAGTCGTACAGATCCTGCGCGTTTACAGGCTGCTCCCCCTCTCCCCATGTGCTGCAGATAACGATTAGCCTCTTCGCAGAGGACAATGTTGCCAATGAAATGTCTTCCATGTCCATTACTGTTGGTTTGAGGTCGGATGTTGCGGCCAGATGTCCTGCATCTTCTGCTAGCACCTCAGCATTTCCAGTCTCTGTTCCGAAGATTAGGAGTAAGTCTCTGTCATTCATTGCAACCACTCGGCTATGTTGTCCACTATAGAATTAGAGTAAGCCGTACTTTCCTTGTTTACAAACTTTGGAGTTTGTTGACGTAGGCCGGTAAGGATAAGAAAATGATGCTAGGGTTGATTTCCTTTGCCTACATCCGAGGAACGTGGTTGTGACGGACCTAACAGATTTCGAATCACGGCTTCTGAAATGGATTGCAGCGTCGGACTTCATTGCGGTGGCATGGTCTACAAAGAGGGCTGCTGAGGCATTCAAGGTCGAGGAGAAGGATGTGTATGAGGCATTGGCAGCATTAACACAGAAGGCCCGGGATCATATACAGATTTTCTACGATGGCGGAGCGATTAGAATAGTTGCTAACTACTAACGTCTCAACTTCCCTAGATCTGTTATAATGCCCATGATGGAATAAGGACTGACAGCCATTTTGGTCTAGAGACGTCTCCTTCCTCGTTGAACTGGGACCTGGCTTTTATTGAAAGAAAATCGATGATTACTACAACTACGAAAATCACAATCAGGTAGGCTATCACCTTGTCGTACTGGAGAAACTTGAGGTAGAGATTGATGTAGTAACCAATCCCACCTGCTCCCACGATTCCTATTACTGTACCATGCCTAACATTGTATTCGAACATGAAAATTGCCTGGGAAATCAAGTTATTCGCTTGCTCGGGGATTACTACGCCCAAAGCCTTCTCGATCTTCGTTAGACCCATTGAATCTGCAGCTTCTAGGGAAACAACAGACATTCCTTCAATTGACTCATACTGGAGTTTACCGAGATATCCTACTGTGTAGATTGTCATTGCAAGTATTCCCGAGAGTGGGCCAAGACCAACCAATATCACAAAGAAAATTGCCCAAATTATACTTGGTAGGCTTCTGGAAGCGGCGAGGATAATTCTCGCTGTGTATGCCACGGGAGCAGAATTGAGATTCCTAGACGCAAGAATCGAAATTGGAAGTGAAATCAGTAATCCAAAAACTGTGGAAACAAATGCAATCTTTATCGTCTCCACCATTCCAATCCAAGCAGTTGAACAGGTGAAGTCAACTAAGGGGTAAGCAGTGCATACCGGATAGGACCGAGGTTCGAGGATAGACCAATCAGGAGGCCAGAGTGACTCATTGAAGAATACTACTAGATTCCCCGGGCCCCTGGATAGCCTCCCCCAGTCATCTACCATGCCATCCATCAACCAGAAGCAACATAACAGAACCATTGGAGGTGCGATTACCCATCTACCTCTACTCATCACAATACCTCCAATGCAGTAGTCTGAGAGATGAAAGGGTTTACCCTACCATCATCGATTACAAGCATACAGTCAGCGATTGATTTGGCCCTAGAAACGTCATGTTCCACTAAGATGAGAGTAGCCGACTTTCTCCTTACATAATCAATGACCTCTGCTTGGACCTTTTCCATCGTCTTATCGTCTAGTTCGCTAAGGAACTCATCGGCCAAGATTATTTGTGGGGATTGGGAAATGGCTCTAGCAGTAGCGACCCTCCTCTGCTGGCCACCTGAGAGTCTCCGAACGGGCTCGTACATTTTTTCCGAAAGCTCCATCCTCTCAATTGCATCCAAAGCGGAGTTTTTCGATTGTTGGGTCGGGAAAATACGAGAGGGCCCGGAATGACCGGCTCTAGCTCCTAGCATGACATTGTGAAGAACGCTGGCGTGACGAACCAAACCTAGTTTCTGAGGGATGTATCCAACGGACCCCCTAGTTGGCTTGAAAGGTAATTCTGAGCCAAAGACTCTCACGATGCCAGATATGGGTTTTATTAGGCCGGCAATTGTCCTTACTAGAGTTGTCTTCCCCACTCCAGAAGGGCCCGTAATGGCCACTATCTCCCCGGGAAAAATCTCGAGACTAGGGATATCCACGAGAGGATAATTTTTGGAATATCCAATTCTGACTCCCTCGAGAAAGACTCTCGGATTCACTTTAGAATCTTTAGAACGCACGACTAGCCTCCAACTATTATTCAATAATTATGATGAAATCTCGAACTTCTGATCGTAGTAAGCAGAGATGCCTGGGACGTTTGAAATTAAACTCGAATAGCTTCCAAGATGTTCTTGGGTGTTAACCCTCGTCAGACCCGGAGTATTCAGGACATTGAACAGAATCTCGCCTCCACATGAGTTCTTGTCGGAAGTCGAGTCAATCTGGTTGACTGAAAGATCATAACACCCGGTGGAGGTGCTCCCCATTACTGAGTAATTCACAACGTACATCTGGTTGTTCAGAGTCATCAGTGCATTGAGAACAGCGGTTCTAGACTGTATGTCCAGCATTTCGGGATTGTACATCATTGGGTGGCTTGGTGCCTGACCGAAAGCAGGAAGGGGGATGTATTGGCTCATATCTAGGCACCACTCCTCGTCATCAACCGGTTCTTCGTTGTCACAATACGATGCCACTGTGCTGTCTTTGGCAAAGGCGACGTCGCCCACTCCCTCTGAAAGACATTTGACCGCCCCCCCGTATCCATAATATGGAGTTCCGGAATCTGGAATAGAGGCGTTCTCGTTGAAGAATCCGTAGATTGTATCTCTAAGGGACTCTACATCGTTGGGGTCTCCCACAACATTGGCATATCCATGACCAATCAGATATCCCATGGGGAGTAACATGCCCGCTGATTTCAACCACCCGGTGTGGCACGATGTCTTTCCCTGAAGAAGTGCAAATGGATCTGTGCTGGGATCTCCATCAAGATGCGCGGCTGCGATATCGCTGTCAGCGAGTACCCATGCATGTGCATTGTAATACGTCCTTCCATCAGATTTCTGATCCGCTGCTAGAACTTGTAGACCATACTGCTGCCAACCGACCCATGCGGCACCTCCATCCATTAGTGCAATGTCAGCATTTCCAAATCTGAGAGCTTCGATCATTGCACCATCTGAGTCGACGTTGTACAGAGAAACGTCGTAATTTAGCTCATCTGCTAGATAATCCGCTAATGATTGGGGATTTTCATTTGGATCATCATAATCGTCCATAACCTGGTATGCGATTACCAGTGTTTCCAATTGTTCTTCGTCGAAGTTTCCTCCGCATCCGGCTAGAGAAGAGCAAAGTATCAATCCAACAATCAACCTTGCCAATGTCTTGTTTTCATTCATTTTAGGTCACCCTAAAAAAATCTAAAATAGACCTCTTTATCAAATTTAGGTTAGCCTAAACACACTATTTTTTCCGATAGAGTCATGTTCATTGATGCTTTCATTAAACCAATGGGAAGGGTATTGCGTGCCTCTACGATTGCTCTTGTTGTAATTTTCTTGTCTCCGATAGGACAATTCTATGAAGATCAAAAAGTCATGATTGAGGTGCATGATCGAATGGAGCAATTTGGAGGAGGTGGATCTCTGGAAGAGCAATGCAGTTCAATTACTTTCGAGGATATTTTCCTCTACAACCAGGCAATTTTCGAGGTTCGTGTCAATGATGACTGGAATAGTGCCCAGGTAGATGCCAAGGCATGGATCAACTGGTCACTTGCTGATGACATTAGAGAGGATCTGGATTCTTTCTTAGAAGGGATTGTGCCCTCGGGCGGTGATGGATGGCTATCTTCGGATGAAATCGATGCAATGGTTTCGATTGCTGCTGACTGCCTCGAGTACAGCATCACAAGGATAGGGTTTCGAGATGGCCCCCCTCACAGAGGAGGTACGGGAGTTAGTTGGATGAACACAACGTGGGAGGATGATCAGACCAACATTGGCCATTTCAACGGAGTGCCCCCGCGACATTCACAAGCGAGAGACTGTCAGGGGTTTAGCCAAGATGGTTGTTCCGAAGTTCCAGTAATCCCATCTTCGGAGAGAGATTGCGACACTGGAATCAATGAATCAATGGGGATTGATGAGTGCAGAATCGAACTATGGCTAAATGCCACAATGATGATTGATGGGGTTTCTGATCCTAATGACTTCACTATTGCGTTCAATTCATCGAACATGAGCAATGCGAGACTGGACTTCACTTTCCCAGTAATACCGGACCTGAGGATGGATATGTGGGAAGAGTGCGAAGGGAGATTCGTAGGTACTGAGGGGGATAACCCTCACACAGACTCGGCTCCAATCAGAGGAAGTTGCTTGGGTGACGGTTCCGCAAATTATGAATTGAGAACCAACGATGATGGTAGTTTGACTTACTCACTCAACTCAAACTTCTCAAGAGAAGAGTGGCCATTGGGTGAAGACGTCTTTGCAGACTTCAC
>Ga0206683_10000159_pt1 | contig 49350 bp, 34 predicted proteins | sample M280m12015metaG_FD_155483 | JGI IMG/M metagenome (GOLD analysis project Ga0206683, IMG submission 155483) | Ammonia-oxidizing marine archaeal communities from Monterey Bay, California, United States - M2 80m 12015 | ecosystem: Environmental > Aquatic > Marine > Intertidal zone | place: USA...
TACCAGTAACTCTAGCATATCCTTGAGCTGCATGAGTTGCTCCTTGTTCATGTCTAGTTAATATATGATTTAATTTATCCTCATATTTAAATAACTCATCATAAATTGGCATGATAGCACCACCTGGATAACCATATATAATATCAACACCTTCTTCTAGGAGACATTTAATAACTGCTTCAGATCCTGATATTTTATTTGTTTTTTTCATTTATATATCATCTGTTATACATCCATTTGAAGCATCTGAAACAGTTTTAGCATATTTATATAAAACACCATTTTTAACTTTTAAATCAGGTTTTACCCAATTAGATTTTCTTTTTTCTAATTCTTCATTTGAAACTTGTAAAGTTAATGTGTTTTTTACTGCATCAATAATTATTTTATCACCATTTTTTATTAGTGCAATGTTTCCTCCATCTTGAGCTTCAGGACTTATATGCCCAACAACAAAACCATGTGTTCCACCTGAAAATCTTCCGTCAGTAATTAATGCTACATCTTTTCCTAATCCAGCACCCATTATAGCAGCAGTTGGTTTTAACATTTCAGGCATTCCAGGACCTCCTTTAGGTCCTTCATAACGAATAACAATAACATCACCTTTCTTTACAAGACCTTTTTTAATTCCATCATTAGCTTTAAATTCCCCTTCAAATACTTTAGCAGAACCTTCAAATTTTAAACCTTCTTTTCCTGTAATTTTTGCAACAGAACCATTAACGGCTAAATTTCCATAAAGTATTCTTATATGTCCAGTTGATTTAATAGGATTATTAAAAGTTTTAATAATATCTTGATTAATATCTAATGGACTTACCTGAGATAAGTTTTCTTTTAATGTTTTTCCAGTAATTGTTAAACAATCTCCATCTAAATAACCATTCTCTAACATATATTTCATAACTGCCGGTATTCCACCAACATTATGTAAATCTTCCATCAAGTACTTACCACTAGGTTTTAAATCAGCTAAAAATGGAGTTTTATTGCATATTTTTTGAAAATCATCTATTGAAAAATCTATATCTGCACTTTTAGCGATTGCTAATAGATGTAATACTGCGTTAGTAGAACCTCCAAGAACAATAATTAATTTAACTGCATTTTCAATAGATTTTCTAGTTATAATATCTCTAGGTTTAATATCATTGACTAATAAGTTTTTAAGGATAGAACCTACTTGAAAACATTCATCCTTTTTATTATTACTAATAGCAGGATTAGAAGAATTATATGGAAGAGTCATTCCCATTGCCTCTATTGCAGAAGCCATAGTATTGGCAGTATACATTCCTCCACATGCACCAGGACCTGGGCAAGCGTTTTTAATTATATCCTTAAATTGTTTTTCATCAATTTTTCCAGCAACATTTTCTCCCCATGCTTCAAAAGCAGAAACTATGTCTATTTTTTTTCCTTTATGACAACCCGAGGCAATTGTTCCCCCATAAACTAAAACACCTGGTCTATTTAATCTTAACATTGCCATTAGTGCTCCTGGCATATTTTTATCACATCCAACTACTGTAACAACCCCATCATAAGACATTCCTTGGATAACAGTTTCTATTGAATCTGCTATAATATCTCTTGATGGAAGTGAAAATCTCATGCCATATGTTCCCATAGAAATGCCATCACTAACGCCAATTGTATTAAAAATTAAACCTACCATTTCAGATTTATTAATTCCTTCCTTAATATCTTTTGAAAGATCATTAAGATGCATATTGCAAGGATTACCTTCATATCCAGTACTAGCAATTCCTATTAAAGGTTTATTTAAATCATTTTTTTTTAAACCTATGGCATGTAACATTGCTTGAGCAGCAGGTTGTGACGGATCTTGAGTTACATTTTTACTAAACTTATTAAGACTCATTTTTATAAAACTAAAAAAAAACCTTCTCTTATTTAATGAGAAGGATTGAATTTAAAAATATATATATTAAAAATAACGTTTATTAATTATAAATCAAGAGAAATGTATGTATTATTTGTTTTTATCCATTTTATAAATTGTATTTTTAAAAAATAATTATTGATTAAATCAAAGTCTGTTGTGAAAGACATAATAAAAAATATAATAAACAAACAAAGAGCTTTTTTTAATTCAAAAAAAACCTTTGATATTCAGAGGAGAAAAGAATTATTAAAAAATTTAAAAAAAGAGATAGAAAATAATGAAAAAGAAATTGAAAATGCTTTATTTAAAGATTTAGGTAAGTCTGAAGGGGAAAGTTATTTAACCGAATTACATTTTATATACTCAGAATTAAACATAGCTATAAAAAACATTGATAAATGGGTCAAAAGAAAATCTGTTAGATCTTCTTTGTTAAATTTCCCATCATCTGATTATATCATTGCTCAACCCTATGGAATTACTCTTCATATTTCACCCTGGAACTATCCATTTCAATTATCTATAGCTCCACTAATTGGAGCCATTGCTGCTGGAAACACAGTTATTTTAAAACCTTCAGAATACTCTATAAATACATCTCTTGTATTAGAAAAAATAATTGATAATGTTTTTCCAGAAGATTTAGTTAAGGTTATCCAAGGAGGTCCAGAGGAAGCTAATGAGTTATTAAATTATCGTTGGGATTATATATTTTTTACAGGAAGTCTAAATGTTGGGAAAATAGTGGCTGAGAAAGCAGCCAAATTCTTAACTCCAACTACTTTAGAACTTGGTGGAAAAAATCCATGTATTATTGATGAAACAGCTTCAATAAAAGTAACTGCAAAAAGAATTGTTTGGGGAAAATTTATTAACTGTGGACAAACATGTATAGCTCCAGATTTTTTAATTGTTAATGAAAAAATAAAAAATAAATTAGTTAATGAAATTATAAATCAAATAAAACACATTTACGGAGATGACGCCCAAGTTTCGGATTCTTATGGTAGAATTATAAGTAAAAAGCACATTGATTTTCTAAGTTCATTGTTAAATAATGAAAACATTATTTATGGAGGAAAAATTGATTCAGAGAATAAATATTTTGAACCTACTTTAGTTGAAATAACTGATTTTAATTCAAATTTAATGAAACAGGAGATTTTTGGACCAATTCTTCCTATATATAAGTATAAAGATTTTAATGAAATTGATGAAATTATTAGTAGATATAAAGATCCTCTTGCATTATACATTTTTACTAAAAAAAGAAAATTTGGTGAAAAATTTCTAAATAACTATAGCTTTGGTGGAGGCGCTATTAATGATACAGTTGTACATATTGCAAATGATAGATTGCCTTTTGGAGGAGTTGGCAATAGTGGAATGGGAAAATATCATGGCGAATCTACTTTTAAAACATTTTCTCATTTTAAACCATATATTTCTAAACCTTTTTGGATAGATCTTCCGCTCAGATATCCTCCATTTAAGAAAAAAATTAGTTTTCTTAAAAAGGTTTTAAAATTAATTGAATAATCAATAATGAAAAAATTGAAAATCTTAATACTATTATTATCATTTTCAATTAATGCTCAGTTTAATAATGATTCTACTAAAATTCAAAGATTTAAACTGAAGATAGAAATTTCAAAAATTAAACATGAAGGAAACTTATATCTTGCCATTTATAATAATGCAATTGATTTTAACTCTCGTGACGGATCTAATGATAGAGTATATTATGGAATAAAAGAAAATGTTAAAATAGGAAATTATATAAAAGAAATTGAATTAAATAAAGGAATATATTCTGTAAAAATTTATATTGATAAGAACTACAACAATAAGTTTGATTTTAATATTTTTGGTCTTCCAAAAGAACAATATGGTTTTTCTAATGATGCTATGAATTTATTTGGTGCACCGGATTTTAAAAAAGCATTAATTAAATTAAATATTAATAAAACAATTAAGATAAATCTTCGATGAAAATAATGGAAAAAAAAGTATCTGAAGCTATAAATTTAAGAAGATCTGTTAGAATTTTTAAAAAAACAGATATTGATAAGGAAAAAGTAAAACAGTGTATTTATAATGGTTCATTAGCACCAAATAGTAGTAATTTACAATTATGGGAGTTTATTCACGTAACTAATAAAGAAATTCAAAAAAAATTAACTAAGGCTTGTTTAAATCAAAATGCAGCAAAAACTGCTAATCAATTAGTAATTATTGTTGTTAGAAAAGATCTTTGGAGACAAAGAGCCAAAGGGAATGCTAATTTCCTTAAAATACAAGCTGAAGAAGGTATAATATCAGATAAAAGTTATAAAATGGCTCTGAACTATTATACAAAGCTTATTCCATTTACCTATAGTGATTTTTTCGGCATCCTTGGAATTTTTAAATCATTTATTGCTCAATTAACAGGAATCTTTGTTCCAATGTTTAGACAAGTAACATCTATTGATAAAAGGATTGTGTCTCACAAAAGTGCTGCATTGGCTGGACAAAACTTTATGATCAGTATGTCAGCTCTAGGATATGACACATGCCCTATGGAAGGTTTTGATTCCCTAATGGTTAAAAAGATATTAAATCTTCCTTATAAGGCAGAAATTAACATGATTATAGGATGTGGAATTAGAGATCCAAAAGGAGTATATGGATCAAGATATAGAGTTCCATTTGAAAGTGTTTATAAATCTATTTGAAAACAATTATTTTAAATACGAATTATTAAATCTATTTAAATTATTTAATCCTTCTTCAAGCCAATTCTGATAAACATCCTTAGAAGTATATTGAATGGGAGCATTTAAGATCTCTAATTCTGTATTTAATAAAACATAATATGGCTGTGATGCAGTTTTAAAATTTAATGCTTGAAATGTAGCCGATTTATCTCCTATTGTCCTAATTTTCTTTATTTTACCTGAATTATAACTAAGATCAAATTGATCCTGTATAGGAAGTTCTTTTCTATCATCTACATAGAGTGATATTAAAACAAAATTTTCATTAATTAAATCAAATACAATTGGATCAGTCCATACATTCTCTTCTATTCTTCTACAATTGACACATGCCCATCCTGTAAAGTCTAATAAAATTGGTTTATTCTTTTCTTTTGCATATTGTAAACCTTTATCAAAATCTTTAAAACAGTTTAATCCTAATGGACAATCATTCGTCTTTGGATATATACTATAAAACGAAGGAGGAGTGAATCCACTTAATAGACGTGCACTATTACTTCCATTAGGAAATAATGCAGGACTTAAATAAATAGCAAAAATAAAGAAGAACAGGGATAAGCTAATATTAAACTTTGATCTTTTTACAGCAATAGTTTCATACGGAAATTTATATACTCCTAGAAGGTAAAGGGATATCATCAAAGAAATAACAACCCAAATTCCTATAAACACTTCTCTTTTAAGGATTCCCCAATGTTCAACCAAATCTGCATTTGATAAGAATTTAAATGCTAAACCTAACTCAAGAAAACCTAATATTATTTTAAATGTATTCATCCATCTTCCTGATTTAGGTAAAGATTTCAGCATACTTGGAAAAAGAGCAAATAAAGTAAATGGTAGAGCTAATGCTATTCCAAATCCAAACATTCCTATTGATAACTGAATTGCACCACCTTGAGATGAAATTGAACCTACTAATAAAGATCCAAGAATAGGTCCAGTACATGAAAAAGAAACTAGAACTAGGGTTAATGACATAAAAAACACCCCTATATATCCACCAATAGTATTGGATTTTGAATCTATAGAATTTATCCAAGAGGATGGTATAGTTAATTCATAGAATCCAAAAAAAGAAAAAGCAAAAATTATGAAGATTATAAAAAACAAAATGTTCAACCAAGCATTAGTTGAAATAGTATTTAAAATTTCAGGATCTAAGGATTCAATAAAATAAAAAGGAATACTTAGAAATAAGTAAATTAATATTATAAATAAACCATAAATAATTGCTTTTAAAGATGATTTAGAATTCTTTTTTGTAAAAAACGAAACAGTTAGAGGAATCATTGGAAAAACACAAGGTGTTAATAGCGCAAGTAAACCTCCTATAAAACCTAAAATTAAAAGGTCAAAATAGTTGTTTCCTGAAATACTTTCTTTTGATGAATTTTCACTTAATAATTCTTTATTTTTTAAATCCAATTTAAGAGGATTATTGTCATCTAAAATTAAGGTTGTTAAATCCTCATTTACAGCATCCTCTATTGATCCATCTAAATTAAAAAGCAATTCAGATTCTCTATAAATACATATATAATCATTACAAGACTGATAAATTATTGTAGCATAAATTTTATCAGTGTTATAGTCATTAACTTTAATTTCTTGTTTAAAAGTATTTGCATTAATAAAATAAGTTTGATCGATTTTAAAAACTGGATCATATTTAGTTATGGATTCGGATTCCTTCATTTGACCAATAAGTTCAAATGAAGATTTTTCATTATTCTTAAAAATAAATTCAGTTGGAATAGCGCCACCATCAATAAGAAACTGTGAATATAGTCGCCATTCATTTTCAATTTCTGATGATGTAACTAATTCATAATGATTCTCCGATATTTTATTTACAGATGTTGTAAACGTAACTGGATTCTGAGAATGAATTAGCTGAAAAGAGAATAAAAAAACAAGAAATAAACTATAAAAATTTTTCATAAAACCTCAATCTTTAGAGAAGCATTATTATCCTTAAAAAATCTCCTGTCAGGTCTTTTCCCAACAACCCATACAATTTCATCATTATTACAAAGAAGCCATTGATTTTGTTTATCAAAGAAAGACATTTTTTCATCTTTATAATATTTTGATACCGTTTTTTTTCCTTTCATACCAAATGGAAAAAAAACATCACCTTTTTTCCATTTTCTTAAATAAAGTGGAAAATCAATTTCTTTTTTTGATAGATATATAGATTTCTTATTAAATTTTGTTTTAAACTCCCCTACTTCAATATTCATTTCAATTGGACTTAGTAAGCCTTTTATTCCTACTTCAAAGGTTTGATCAATTCTATTGGTCTTCTCTTTTACAACTAAATTTGATCGATTACTTAAAAGAACATGAGTATTAGATTCTATAATCTTTCCTGATAAAGAATTACATAATTCCAATATTTGATCTGAATATTTAAAATTATATTCTTTAAATAAATGAAAAATAAGATTACTATTATTTTTTATAAAATCTTTTGAAATGAATATTTCATCATCTTTTAAATTGAAATTTTCATTTTTAATAATTTGAATATAGTTCTCAATAATAAGATTAGATTCTTTTAAAAAAGTCATTGTTTTTTTTGATTGATCCAAAAAGTTTGGATGTAGCTTTTTTAAAAGAGGAATAATTTCATTTCTAATCTGATTTCTTTGATAGTCATTTTTCTTATTTGTAGAATCTTCTCTCCACTTAATATTATTTGTTTTTGCATAATTTAATATCTCATTCTTTGAAAAAATAAGTAATGGCCTTACAATTATATCATTTAATTGTTTAATTCCAGCTAAACCTTCTATACCAGACGCTCTAGAAAGATTTAAAATAAATGTTTCTAAAGAATCATCTAGATGATGCGCAGTTATAATGTAATCTAATTCTTCAACTTTTAAAACACTATAAAACCATTTGTATCTTAAATTTCTGGCAGCCATTTGCATTGAATGTTTTGGAATTCTTGTAATAAATGATTTTGAAAAAAATGGAATAGAATTAGTTATTGCATAATTTTTTACAAAATCTTCATCTATATCACTTTCATCATCTCTTAGATTAAAATTACAATGTGCAATAGAAACATTATATTTTAATCTATTTAATAAATTAATTAAAACCATACTATCAACTCCTCCACTTACACAAACGAGAAGTTTTGATTCTTTTAAAAAACTAAATTCTTTTTTAATATGTTTTGAAAATAGATTATACATATTTAGCAATATTACGTTTTTTAATAATTTTAAAAGATTTTACACTACTACTCAATTAAAACAAGGATTTACATGTGAAGAGCTCTATTTTCTGTCGCCGCTAAAGCAGCTTCTTTAATAGCTTCAGAGTAAGTTGGATGAGAATGACTCATTCTAGAAACATCTTCAGCTGAAGCTCTAAATTCCATAGCAATAACAGCTTCAGCAATTAAATCTGCTGCTCTTGCTCCAATTATGTGAACACCTAAAATTTCATCTGTTTTTTTATCAGCTAATATTTTAACAAACCCATCAACATCCATACTTGCTCTAGATCTTCCTAAAGCACGCATTGGAAACTGGCCTGTTTTAAATTGTATTCCTTCAGTATTTAACTGTTCTTCTGTTTTACCGACAGAAGCAACTTCAGGCCATGTATAAATAACATTAGGAATTAAATTATAGTCAATATGTGGTTTTTGTTTAGCCATTATTTCTGCAACCATCACTCCCTCTTCTTCAGCTTTATGAGCTAACATAGGACCTTTAATAACATCACCTATTGCATAAATGTTTTTAACATTTGTTTGTAAATGATCATTAACTTGAATTTGTCCCTTGTCATTAACTTGAATGTCCAAAGCATTTAAGTTTAGCCCATCTGTATAAGGTTTTCTTCCTACAGAAATTAAGCAATAATCCCCATCAAAAGAAACTTTATTGCCCTGATCATCTTCAGCTTCAACTTTTACATTATTTCCTTCAGAAATAACATTATAAACTTTATGAGATAAATAAAATTTTATTTTTTGTTTTTTAAAAACTTTTATTAATTCCTTTGAAACAGCAGAATCCATAAATGGTGTAATAGTACTTGAATATTCAATTACTTTTACTTCTGAACCAAGCCTATTGTACACCTGACCTAATTCAAGTCCAATAACTCCTCCTCCAATAACTAGAAGTTTCTTTGGAATTTCTTTAAGTTCTAATGCCTCTGTAGATGTAATTATTCTGTTTTTATCAATTTTTGCAAAGGGAAGTGAAGTAGGTTTGGAACCCGTTGCAATAACAGCATTGTCAAAGGATATTTGACTAATATTAGATGAATTGTTTATTTTAATAGTATTAGAGTCAACAAATGAGCCTATACCATTAAACACTTTAATTTTATTCTTATTCATTAAAAAATCAATCCCTTTTGTAGTCTGATCAACAACGTTTTGTTTTCTAGAAATCATTTTATCTAAATCAACTTTAATATTGCCTTGAATTGAAATTCCATGTGTTTCAAAATGATTTATTGCATCGTAATAATGATGTGAAGAATCTAAAAGTGATTTTGAAGGAATACAACCAACATTTAAACAAGTTCCTCCAAGAGTATTATATTTCTCAATTAAAGCAGTTTTCATGCCTAGTTGTGAACATCTAATTGCACAAACATAACCACCAGGACCAGAACCTATAACAACAACATCAAATTTATCCATCATTTTTTTTCAAAAATACAAATGTTTTGTTTTATTTAACTAAAATGACTTATATATTAGCAAAGAATAAATTATATGTGTAGTTGAAAAATAAAAAAAATCTTCTTTCTCTAACAGAATCACTTTTTCCTGTATTTATTTTAATACTTCTTTTAGCCTACAATGTTTATATATACGGAGATTTAGCCATGAATGGATCAAACCAATTTATATTATTATTGGGAGCAGCTATAGCAGTTTTACTTGGATTAAAAAAAGGGGTTTTATTCAAGTCTATGATTAATGATGTTTCTTCAAACCTGAAATCTATCACAGGAGCAATATTAATTTTGTTATTTGTTGGAGCTTTATCAGGCACATGGTTGATTAGTGGAATTATTCCTTCTATGATCTATTATGGGCTACAAGTTCTACACCCTTCTGTTTTTCTTCCATCTTGTTTGATAATATGTGCCGTAATATCTGTTTCAACGGGAAGTAGTTGGACAACTTCTGCTACTGTAGGTATAGCCTTAATTGGAATTGGAAGAGCTATTGAAATTCCCGTAGGCATGGTTGCTGGAGCAGTTATATCTGGAGCTTATTTTGGTGACAAACTATCTCCGTTGAGTGATACAACAAATTTAGCCCCAGCAGTTTCTGGATCTGATCTTTTTACACATATTAAGTATTTAACCATAACTACTGTGCCTACAATAATTATAACTTTAATTGTATTATCAATTATAAATTTCTTTCTAACATCAACTGGACCTACGGATCATCAATCTCTTTTAAATACTATTAATAACACTTTTTATATTTCTCCATTTCTTTTCATGGTTCCTTTAATAGTAATATTTATGATTTTTAAAAAAACGCCTCCTTTAATTGCTCTTTTTATTGGGACAGTTCTGGGAGGAATATTTGCCGTTATTTTCCAATCCTCTATAATAAATCATATTTCTGGAAATTTAGAATTAACTTTTAGCAGTGCATATCAAGCTGTATTAAATGCTATAACAATAGAAACCTCTATTGATTCAGGAGACCCTCTTTTAAATGACTTGTTTAAAAGCGGAGGAATGAAAGGAATGCTAAATACTATTTGGTTAGTTATATGCGCAATGGTTTTTGGAGGCGTGATGGAGTCTATAGGTGCATTAAAAAAAATAAGCTCTTCTCTACTTGAGTTAGGAAAGTCTACATTCTCGACTTTTGCTAGTACAGTTGGTAGTTGTTTAGCTATAAACTTAACAGCTTCAGATCAATATTTATCTATTGTCATTCCAGGCAAAATGTTTTCAAAAGCATATGAAGATAAAGGCCTAGCTCCAGAAAATTTAAGTAGAACTCTAGAAGATTCAGGAACCGTTACATCAGCTTTAATTCCATGGAATACGTGTGGAGCATATCAATCTGGGATTTTAGGAGTTAGTGTTGCCGATTATTTTATATATGCCATATTTAATTGGCTTAGTCCATTTATGACATTACTTATTGCAGCATTTAATATTAAAATAAAAAAACTAAAGAATAAGGTTTAAAATTATTAATTATAAATCTTTACTTTTGTTATACACTTCCTATGGCTAAAACTGATAACAAAGAAAAATCTAAGAAATTATTTAAACTTAGTAGGGGCCAACAGATAATGCTTGGTGTATTTTTGATACTGCTTTCAATTATAATTTTTGCTTCTTTAACATCATACTTTAATACTTGGAGAGCAGATCAATCAGAATTAAATAGTTTTTTTGATCGTGATGCTGAAGCTGGAAACATTGCAAAGAAATTTGGTGCCCAAATTAGTCATTTTCTTATGTATAAAATGTTTGGTTTGTCTTCATATATCTTTTCTATTTTATTGTTTATTTCAGGACTTTCATATTTTGTTGGAGCAAATTCTAATAAACTCATTGGAAAATGGATTTGGGGGATTTTAATTACTATTTGGTTTTCTTTATTTTTTGGACATTTCTTTACTAATCAAATGCTAGGTGGAGCAATTGGCCTTGAAATAACTGATTTTATATCAATCTACACTGGAGATATTGGAGTATTATTAATATTAATTTTTGGGTTTGTTTCATTTATTGTTCTAAAAATTAAACTTACACCAGAAAAAATTTACCAATGGATTAAAGAAAAATTTAAAATTAATAGTCAAAAAAATCAAATCATTTCAAATGATGAATCTAAACTTGCTGATTTGGATGTAAAAGAAAATAAGGAAAATAAAGAATCCGAAACTAAATCTAGTGTAAAGTTAAGCAAGGATTTGAAACCAACTATTGAAAATTTTTCTTCAATAAAAAAGAGCGATAAAACTACTAAAAATGATAAGGCGGATGATATTAAAATTGAAATTAAAGAGAATATAGAAGAAGAAATCTTAGATGAAGATTTAATTGCTAAGAATTTAGTAAAAAAATATGGTGAATATGACCAAACATTAGAGCTAAAAAACTTCCAACCTCCATCAGTTGATCTGTTAAAAGAATATGATAACGGAGGAGTAATTACAATAAATGAAGAAGAACTTGAAGAAAATAAAGAAAAAATAATTGATACACTTGGAAACTACAAAATAGGTATTGATCAAATAAAAGCTACTATTGGACCTACAGTAACTTTATATGAAATAGTTCCTGAAGCTGGTATAAGAATTTCTAAAATTAAGAATCTAGAGGATGACATAGCTCTATCTCTTTCTGCATTAGGAATAAGAATAATTGCACCTATTCCAGGAAAAGGTACAATAGGAATTGAAGTTCCAAACAAGAATCCTTCAATCGTTTCTATGAAATCTGTTATTTCATCAAAAAATTATCAAGAAGCAGAAATGGAACTCCCTTTAGCCTTAGGTAAAACAATTAGTAATGAAACTTATATTGCAGACCTTACTAAAATGCCTCATTTACTAATGGCTGGAGCTACAGGTCAAGGTAAATCAGTTGGTCTTAATGCAGTTTTAACCTCTTTAATATACAAGAAACACCCTTCTGAAGTTAAATTTGTTCTAGTTGACCCTAAAAAAGTTGAATTAACTTTATTTAATAAAATTGAAAGACATTATTTGGCAAAACTTCCAGATACAGAAGAAGCTATTATAACTGATAATAAAGCAGTAATAAAAACTTTAAACTCTCTATGTATTGAAATGGACAATAGATATGAGATGCTTAAAAATGCCATGTGTAGAAATATAAAAGAATATAATGCGAAGTTTAAACAAAGAAAGCTTAACCCTGAATCTGGAAATGTTTTTCTTCCATATATAGTATTAATAATTGATGAATTTGCAGATTTAATTATGACAACTGGAAAAGAAGTAGAAACACCTATAGCACGATTGGCACAATTAGCTAGAGCTGTTGGAATTCATTTGATTATTGCAACACAGAGACCTTCAGTAAATGTAATTACTGGAATAATTAAAGCAAATTTTCCTGCAAGAATTGCTTTTAGGGTTACATCAAAAATAGATTCCCGAACTATATTAGATAGTGGAGGTGCAGATCAGTTAATTGGCAGAGGTGATATGCTATATACACAAGGAAATGATCTTGTAAGAATTCAATGTGCTTTTGTTGATAGTCCTGAAATAAAAAAAATAACAGAATTTATTGGTTCACAAAAGGCTTATGCAAGTGCTCATGAATTACCTGAATATATTGGAGATGAAAGTGGAACTTCAATGGACAATAATATTGAAGATAGAGATGTTTTGTTTAAAGAAGCAGCTGAAGTAATTGTCATTGCTCAGCAAGGTTCTGCATCACTTCTTCAAAGAAAAATGAAATTGGGATATAATAGAGCTGGCAGGATAATTGATCAATTAGAAGCTGCTGGAATAGTTGGACCTTTTGAAGGAAGCAGAGCTAGAGATGTTCTCATTTCAGATATAGCATCCTTAAATGCTTTTTTAGAAAATGAAAAGAATAATTAATGAAAAATTATATCTTAATAGTTTTACTACTAAGTTTTAGTAGTATCTCTTCTCAAAATGATCAAAAAGCAGAAGAGTTATTAAATAAAGTATCGAAAAAAATTGACGCGTCCAATAGCTATTTAATCAATTTTACATATACAATAGAAAAAGATACAAATTTAGAAGGAAGCGCACTTATTAGCAAAGAAAAATATTATTTAGATTTTATGGGAATTCAACAAATATGTGATTCGAATTACATATACACTATTGTTCCTGAAAATGAAGAAATTATGATTTCTGAAATTTCTAAAGAAAACTCTGAAACAATTCCTCCCTCAAAATTATTAAATTTTTATAGAGAAGGTTATTTGATAAAATGGTTTGACTTAATAATTGATTCTAGTCCTAATATTCAATATGTTAAATTAATACCCATTGATTCTAATACTGAAATAAGTCATCTGCTGCTTGGAATAAACACAGTTAATTATGATATATTTAAATTAATAGAAATAGGAAAAAATCAAACAAAAACTATTTTAAAAGTAGACTCTATTTCATACAACATAAAAATTAAAGATGATAGATTTGTTTTTAATAGGGATAATTATAATGGGTATTACATTGAAGAGCTATAAAAATGAAAATAATTGATAAATATATCTTAACATCATATCTAAAAATATTCTTTAGTTTCTTTATGATATTGATGTTTATTTTTATTATTCAAATTATTTGGGTTTTTATAGATGATCTTGCTGGAAAAGAAGTTGATTTTGATATTATATTTAAATTTCTTTTGTATTATTCACCCAAACTCCTTCCCTTGGTACTTCCACTTACTGTTTTACTAGCATCAATAATGACTTTTGGAAACTTATCTGAAAATTATGAATTAGCAGCAATAAAATCTTCTGGAATCTCTCTTTTTAAATCCATGAGAAGTCTAATTGTATTTAACCTATTGTTATGCCTTGGAATGTTTTTCATAGCTAATACATTAATACCATATGCTGAATTTAAATCTTATAATCTCAGAAAAAATCTTGCAAAACTTAAGCCTGCATTAGCAATAACAGAAGGAGTTTTTAATGATATTAATACAATGAATATAAAAGTTGCCGAAAAATTTGGTCCAGACAATAATCTATTGAGAGATGTAATTATTCATATGAATAATTACAATTCTAAAAATCTGATAGTAATCAAAGCAGAAGAGGGTAAACTAATTAATAGTGATTCTGATGAAATTTTACAATTAGTTTTAAAAAACGGAAATAGATACGAAGAAATTCAGAGTCAAAAACCTTCAGATAAACAGGTAAAACCTCATACTTATGTTTCTTTTGAAAAATACATTATGAATATTGACCTTAGAGATTTTAATCAAGTTGATTTTGGAGAAGAGAAATACAACAATACTTATAGAATGCAAAATATTTCACAATTAAAATATAGTATTGACTCTTTATCAAAAAAACTAGAATTTAGATATGCAAATTTTGGAAAAAGCTTTTATACTAGAACTGGTATATCAAATTTTAAAAGAAATGTAAGGATGGATAAAAAAGTTTTCGATAAAAACCTTTATTCTAATTACAAGACTCATTTAAGTGATTATCCTAAAGATATACAAATATCAATAGTTAATTCTTCATTAAATAATTTATCTAGTCAGAAACAAGTTTTGAGTAATCAAAAAAATACCTTCTTTATAAAAGAAAAAATTATAAATCTTCACAAATCAAATCTTTTTGATAAATATGCATTTGCTCTAACATCAATTATTTTATTTTTTGTTGGCGCTCCTCTGGGGGCCTTAATTCGTAAAGGAGGATTTGGACTCCCTATGGTTGTTTCCTTGATCTTATTTTTAGCATATAATTTTATAGGCACCTTTACTAGAAATGCTGCAGAAGATGGTAGTATTGATGCGATGCTAGGGAGTTGGGTACCTAATATCATAATGCTTCCTTTAGGAATATATTTAATTTGGAGAGCTTCTGCCGACAAAGCAATTTTCAATTTAGATAATTTATTAAATCCTTTTAAGGTGGTTTTTAATAAAATATTTTCAAGAATAAAAGCATAAACCAACGTATCTTTGTATAAATCATATTTAAATGACTGAAATCAACAATAAACTTAATTCAATTAGTGAAGCAATTGAAGACATAAAAAAAGGTAAAGTTATTATTGTTGTAGATGATGAAAACAGAGAAAATGAAGGTGATTTTATTTGTGCCGCTGAATTAGCATCTCCAGAGATAATTAATTTTATGGCTAAATATGGTAGAGGTCTTATCTGTATGCCTTTAACTGATAAAAGATCTAAAGAATTAAACCTAAATCCTATGGTCATTAATAACACAGACCCTATGGATACTGCTTTTACTGTTTCTGTTGATTTAAAAGGAAATGGTGTAAGCTCAGGAATATCAGCTTCTGATAGATCTAAAACAATTAAGGCAATAGTAAATAAAAAGACCAAATCAAGTGATTTAGCAAGACCTGGTCATATATTTCCTTTAATTGCTAAGGATGGTGGTGTTTTAAGAAGAACTGGCCATACAGAAGCCGCAATAGATTTTTCAAGATTAGCTGGATTCTCCCCCGCTGGTGTAATTTGTGAAATAATGAGAGAAGACGGTCTAATGGCTAGACTTCCAGATTTGATTAATCTTTCTAAGAAACTTGATCTAAAAATTGTATCTATTGAAGATTTAGTAGCATTCAGAATGAAACATGATAGTTTGATTTCAAAAAAAGAAAGTTTTCCATTTAATACTCGTTTTGGAAAATTTAATCTGCATGCTTTTCAACAAACAAATAATGATCGAGTACATTTAGCCTTGACTAAAGGTAAATGGAAAGAAAATGAACCTGTAATGGTTAGAATAAATTCATCTATCACTAATAATGATCTATTAAACTCATTTACTCGTTATAAAGATGAAAAGTTAGATTCTATATTTGATATGATTAATTCTAACGGAAAAGGTGTAGTAGTATTTATAAATCAATCTCAAAGTTCAGATAATATATTGCATAGATTAAAAAAATTAAAATCAATACAAAAAAAAGGTGAAATTGAAGTTCCTCCACCAATAATGGACAAAAAAGACTTTGGAATTGGAGCACAAATATTGCATGGACTTAATATCCATAAGATTGAATTACTTACCAATAGTACTCAGATTAAAAGGGTTGGAATGATAGGATATGGGTTAGAAATAGTAAAATATATTAAATACTAAAAGAACCAAAGTTTAAAAGCCATAAAAATTACTATTACAGTAAGAAAAATTCTTATAACATTTTCACCCTTCTTCACTGACCATCTACTAGTAAACCATCCTCCGTTTAAAGTTCCGATACCTAAACAAATACCATAAGACCAGTCAACCATGTCATTAAAAACAAAGGTGATAAAGGCTCCTAGAGTATATACCAACACAATCACAACCTTTGTTGCATTTACTTCTAATAGATTTAACCTATTGTAGAAGTGCAAAAACAACATTATAACAAATCCTATTCCGGCATTAACAAATCCACCATAAACTCCAATAAAAAAGAATGCTATACAAGAAAACATTAAATGTTTTCCAGTAGTTCTAACTTGTAATGTTGATTTAATGATTCTGGGTTTAAAAATTATTATCAACACTACCAAAATCATTATAATTGAAAGAATTTTATTAAAAACTTCACCTTCAATGTCAATTGCTATATGAGCACCAATTATTGATCCAACTAAAGCAAATGCACCTAAATATGCACTAAAAGGATATGTGCTTAAGCCTTTGCTTTTGAATCCCATATTAGCTGAAAAAGCTGTCATCATTATGGCAATTCTGTTAGTTCCATTTGCAACTGAAGGAGGAAGTCCTAAAAAAATAAGTAATGGTAATGTAATTAAGGAACCTCCACCTGCCATTGTGTTAATAATGCCAACAATAAATCCAACAAAAACTAAAAGTGGGTATTCCCAGGAAAAATCAGTGAACAATTCCATTGCCCAAATTTAGTTATAATAAGGTTATCATTTCGTTAATAATTAACAAAATTGTAACAGAATAAAAAAGGATATATATTTGCATCCCATTGGAGGAATGGCAGAGTGGTCGAATGCGGCAGTCTTGAAAACTGTTGAGGGTCACACCTCCGGGGGTTCGAATCCCTCTTCCTCCGCAAAGACCCTTGTAAGTTATTGATTTACAGGGGTTTTTAATTTTGGTTGCCTGAATCGTTGCCTTTACTGCTTTTAACTATCAATAATTTAAAATCATATCTGCTGCTTTTTCTGCAATCATATATACAGGAGCATTAGTGTTTCCAGAAACAATTTTAGGCATAACTGATGCATCAACTACCCTTAGATTAGAAATTCCATGTACTTTTAAAGTAGGATCAACAACAGACATATTATCTGTTCCCATTTTACAAGTACCTACAGGGTGGTAAACTGTTTCAAGAGTTTTCTTTATGTGTTCAATAAGAGAATCGTCTGAAGATCGATTCCTCGGAAGTCGATCTACTTCAGTATGTTTTTTCATCGCTTCATCTTCCATTAGCTTAAATACTAACTTACCTCCTTTAATAAGTTGATCAAGATCTTCTTTTTTCTCAAGAAAATTAGGTTGAATAATTGGTGGTGCTTTTGGATTTGAAGAAGAAAGACTAACCGTTCCCCTGCTTTTAGGATGTAATAACGTTGGTAATATAGTAAAACCATCTACTCTTGGATAATCATACAGATCATAAGCATCGTAACCGTATTCATTATCTATACATATTGGAGAAAAGTGTAATTGAAAATTTACTTTTCCACCCTTTTGATAAAGATCAAAAAAAGCAATACCCTCAAGAGGACCAGCACAAAAAACTCCTTTTTTATTAACATAATAATTCCAAGCAGCTTTAAGTTGTTTTAAAGGTGGTATATAATGATTGATACCTTCTTGAGTTTTAGATTGAGCGCATATTGGATAAAATAAATGATCCTGTAAGTTCTTACCAACTCCTTTTAATTCATGCAAGCAATCAATTCCATGCTTTGTTAATTCTGAAACTTCTCCAATTCCAGATAACATTAATAATTGTGGTGATTGAAAAGCTCCAGCAGAGAGTATTATCTCTTTTTGTGCATATACTTTAATTTTTTTTGAACCCTTAATATACTCTACTCCTACAGCTTCTTTATCTTTTAAAATTATTTTACAAACTTGAGCATGAGTTATAGCTTTTAAGTTAGATCTATTTAAAATAGGTTTTAAGAAAGCAACTGCTCCACTATGACGTTTGCCATTTTTAATGGTACTATGAACTAAACTGGCACCCTCTTGATTTACACCGTTATAATCATCATTTTTAGGTATACCAATTTTTTCACAAGCTGAAATAAATCCATCAACATAAGGTGTTTTAAATTTTGTAGGAAGTGTAACTCCTAACTCTCCTGAACTTCCATGATAGCCAGAATCTACCTTGTCAATTTGTTCATGATTTTCTGAGCGCTTAAAATAGGGAAGCACATCTTTATATCCCCAACCATCATTACCAAGTTCTGCCCAACCATCATAATCTTCAGCATTTCCTCTTACATAAGCCATAGCATTTGTAGAGCTACTTCCGCCTAAGGTTTTTCCTCTTGGTAAATAGATTTTTCGATTCAAAACATTAACCTGCTTCTCGGTCCAAAAACCCCAATCTTGTTTACTTTTATGAATCTTTAAATATGCACCTGGAATATGAATATTCATATTTGAATCTGGTCCACCTGCTTCTAATAATAAAACTGAATTTTTTGGATTTTTAGACAAACGGTTTGCCAATACACAACCTGCAGAACCTGCACCAATTATAATATAATTGTAAGATTGACTCATTAATCGTTGCCTTTACTGCTTTTAACTATCACTAAGTTAAAACAAAAAGTCAAAAAAATCTCAATAGTAATTTTTAATTGGTACATCTCTACTTATATAATATCAGTTTTCTTTTGAATGGAGGTGTTCGTAATTGTAAATATTAAATATACAAAGTTACTTTTCTACTATAGGCAATTCAATATATGTTGCATATTTGTTATTACAGTAAATAGTATGCCTTGCCTTTATAAAGTCACTATCTTTTGCTTTAAATATATTTGGCACATAATTTTGTGGGTTACGGTCTATAATAGGAAACCAAGTACTTTGTATTTGAATCATTATTCTATGTCCTTTTAAAAAAACATGATCTATTTGATGTAAGTCTATTATAATCTCTTCTGGTTTATTTGGTGTAAATGGTTCCGGTTTTTCGAAACTTTTTCTGAAACGACCTCTAAAAACTTCCATAGTGACAGGCAATTGATACCCACTCATGGTTTTGTCTTCCTCATAAAAATCAGGATATACATCTATAATCTTCACTATAAAATCGGCATCAGTAGCAGTGGTACTGGCAATAATATGTGCTGTTATCTTTCCTGTTACTGTTATATTTTCTGTTAAGGTTTCTGTTTTAAAATTCAATACATCTGGTCTAGAGCTAACAAAGCGTTGGTCTTCTATATGCCAAGAACTCCAATTACTTTCTTTAGTGAATGTTGATTCTATTGGCCTTTTTCTATACGGAATTGGTTTTAAAGGGTCACTTATATAACTTACCGATCCTGTTTCTGTAGTTGGTTTATTAAAAGAACTTGTATTATCTGTATGAGTATATAATCGTTTAATTGTTGCATTTTTTGGTGCCCAGGCATCATATGATTTCCAGGTATTAGAACCAGTTTGAAAGGCATATACCTCATCAAATTTTCCGTCACCAATGCCTTTTAACCAATAATCAAACCACTTTTTTTCAAAATCCTGAAACCACTCAGATGTATTGCTTCCAAATTGTATTTTACCAAGTGTATTACCATCTTCATCTGACCATTGCCCATGATTCCACGGACCAAGAATCATATAATTTTTATTAGAAGTGTCCTTCTTTTCTAAATGCTCATACATTACTTGAGGGCCCATCAAATCTTCGGGATCATAATAGCCTCCTACATGTAAAACAGGAATTTCGGGAGCATGAATATTTGTTAAACTCGATTGATGTTTCCAATAGTTATCGTAGTTAGGGTGCTCTACGAAATCATTCCATGATGAAAATTTACCTTTAAAATATTTTTCATTAACATTACTTAAACCACCAAGGTTTAAATACCAGTCAAATACATCATATTGAGGAAATGGGAATAAACTAAGAGACTCTTTAATGTTTTCAACCAAATATGCATACTCAAATGCATAACTTAATCTAAATGCACCATTGTGATGAAAATCATCACCTAAAAACATATCTGCTGGTGAAGCCTGTGGAGAGCTTACTTTTAATGCTGGATGTGGGTCTACTGAAGCTTGCAAAGAAGTAAGTCCTGGATAAGAAATACCATAAATACCAGCCTTACCATTGTTATTGGATATGTTTTTAATCAACCAATCTACAGTATCATAAGCATCAGTACTCTCATCAGTTTTAGAACTATCTTTTAAATGATATAAGGGTTTGGCTACTTCAAAAACACCTTCACTTTTAGACCTTCCTCTAATGTCTTGAAGAACAAAAATATATCCTCCCTCCGCCAACCTTTTAGGAGCTGGTACTTTTTCAGTTTTAATAGAATCTTCTTTCTCATAAGGTGTTTCAGAACCGTAAGGTGTTCTTTTTAAAAGAAATGGGAAAGATTCTGTATTTCCAATAGGCTTTAATATTTCTGTATATAGCATTATTCCATCTCGCATGGGAATCATGTATGATTCTTTTGTGTATAATTTAATGCTCTTATTGTCTTGAGCAATAAGAATGCTACATTGAAAAAAACATAATAAAATAAAAAGTATATTTTTTTTCATATTGGTTTTATATTATTTAGTATCAAATCCCATCTCTCTGCAAAAATCTTTGTAAGTCACTAATTTACAGAGGTTTTTATTTTTTCGCCTAACTTAGTTAGAGTTATTATATCTTCATAATGGATTGACCCGTCAGGAAGAGGACCAACATTCAGCAAAAGATTTGTATCGTTTTTAATAGCATCTAAATAATAGCTATAAATATCATCAAAATTTTTATGTTTAGCATTTTTATCGTATCCCCAATACCTTGATTGTAAAGAAGTACAAACTTCCTTGGGCTTTAATTTATTCAATTCATATACTATTCTTGCAACTTCATATTGATTCCCAACTCTTTTACTAAAATTATGTTCTGGAGCTGAAAAATCTTCATCTCCATTAGCTCCTTGTTTAAATGAAATTAATGCATGTTTACTAATTGATCTAATTAAATTATAAGTCTCTTCTATTGGAAACATTTCATGATTGGCATAATATCCCATGATTGGATCTAACCATATTCCAGCTATTTCAGGATATTGGGTTAACAATTCTTTTAACTGGTTATGGGCAAATTTGATGTAATTACTAAAATCTTCTTTATTTTTATACTTATATTCTTTTTGATTTTCTTTATATGCAGGTCTTGCATTACTCCACCCATCTAATCTTGAATAAAAATATGGATGACTCCAATCTGCTGCATAAGAGTAGTATAAGAAAAGACCTATTTTTTTCTCTTTACATGAATTATAGAGTTCACCTATTAAATCTCTTCCTGCAGGTGATTTAATTGAATTAAAATCATTTTGCTTAGTATCAAATAATGAAAAACCATCATGATGTTTCGATGTGATGGTGATATATTTCATGCCTGCCGAAATTGCTAAGTCAGTAATTTTATCAGCATCAAAATTGCTTGGATTAAATGTTTCTTTAAGTCTAGCATAATCAGAAACCGGAATTGTATCTCTTAACTGAACCCACTCTCCCTTTTCAAGTTGAGAGTACAAACCATAATGAATAAACAATCCAATTTTTGATTTTTTAAACCACTCTAGATTGGCTTTTCTGGGATTACTTTTATAAAGATCACCATAATCACTTAGATAACTAGGTATTTTGGATTGATTTAAGTCATCACAACCAAAGACTAATATTCCAATTATTAAAAATTTTAACAATTTCATATATTTAAGATATTTTCAATTTGTTTCCAATTATCCATCCCTTCATTCTCTTGTCTTATACCATCAGTACTTCTTCCATCCAAAATAATTTTTATTAAAGCTTTTTTTAATTCATTAACTTTTTCAGGGTAAATGTCTATTAAGTTTTTGGTTTCTGATATATCATTTTTTAAATTATAAAGCTGCATAGTTGGTAAATTAAGGTTTTCTCTTTCGATATCAATTGGCCTTGGATAGCTCCAACCACCAGAGCTGGGAGCAAAAATTAATTTCCAATCTCCTTTTCGAATTGCAAAAGATCCATTTATAGAATGGTGTACCGTATATTGTCTAATATCATGAAGGCTTTCTCCATTAATTAAGGGTAACATATTAAAACTATCTTCTCCTTCAGAATCTTTGATTTCATAGTTTGCTATTGCAGCACAGGTTGCAAAAAAATCTGTAGTACATATAACATTGGAAATGGTACCTTTTTTTGCCATGGCTGGCCATTCAACAATAAATGGCACTCGATGACCTCCTTCAAAAATATCTGCTTTTGCACCTCTATAAATATAACTAGGATTGTGTTTTACTTGTGCTAATTCTTTATAGTCAGCTCTTGGAGAACAACCATTATCACTTGCAAAAACCAGTAATGTGTTATTTGTTAACCCATTATGTTTCAACGTCATTCTTATTTGTTTTAAGACATCGTCCACTTGCATAACAAAATCTCCATACATGTTTGTGTTACTCTTACCCAAAAACTCTGAGGTCGGTAAAATAGGCGTGTGTGGTGCTGATAGGGGTAAATATAGAAAGAAAGGTTTTTCTTCTTTGCTATGTTTGTTAATATAGCTAACAGCTTTGTCAGCAATGGTTTGTAGTACATTAGTGTGATCAAAATCTTCTGAAGTCAAACCATCTCTCCAAAATCCTTTATAATCAACAGACTGGGTAGTTTTAGTAGGGATCTGAGTAGGAAAATCATTCTCAACCCAAACATATGGAGGCATATCTAATGATCCTGAAAAACCATAAGAATAATCAAATCCGTTAGTTGATGGTCCATTATTAATAGGAGAATTAAAATCCACATCAATAAGATTGTCTATTGGTACGGAGGTATTATTATCTTCTTTTTTAACATTCCAATCCCATCCTAAATGCCATTTTCCAATAAATGCTGTGCTATATCCTTTACTTTTTAGCATGCTTGCGATAGTCGTTCTGTTCTCTTTTATCAAAGCTTTAGAATATCCATTTAAAACACCACTTTTAAGTGAAGTTCGCCAATTGTAGCGTCCTGTAAGGATCCCATAGCGCGTTGGTGTGCAAACTGCAGAAGATGTATGTGCATCTGTAAAAACAACTCCGTTATTTGCCATAGAATTTATATTGGGAGTAGGTATCTTACCATCTTTATTGAAATATTGTACATCCCCATAACCCAAATCATCAGCTAAAATGTATATTATATTTGGTTTGCTATTATTTTCTTTTTTTGATATCGATTCTTCATTACAAGAAATACAAAGAATTAATAGAAGCAAAAGAAATCTTTGATCAACTTTCATAATTTTATTTAATCTCATCAACTATTGGAAAGAGTTTTTAATATCTTAAATTTAGATTATTTCTTTGTGCTATAAAAATAAACCTTACGATACGCACGATAACTCAAAAAAATTAACAGTAATTCTTAAAAGAATCTCCCCTACTTGTTAAATATCGTTTTTCTTTGAATTAGAGTTGTTTTTTTAAATATTGATAAAACTTATTTTATTGTTAAATTGTATAAAACTATTTAAATTTTGAAACATTACTTATCATATTTTTTTAATGTCATAATATTTTTTTTGTTGTTTGGATGTAAATTAAATGATTCCAATGATTTAACCTATCAAACTATTTGGTATGATAAGCCCGCTGAAAAATGGGATGAAGCTCTCCCTTTAGGAAATGGGAGATTAGGGGCAATGGTATTTGGCAATCCCAATAATGAAAGAATTCAACTTAATGATGACTCATTGTGGCCTTATCATGATAATTGGAATGAGGCAGAAGGAACAGAAAAAGATCTTTTGGATATTAGGAAACATCTCTTGAATAAAGATCCAAAAAGTGCTGATTCATTAATTGTTGAAAAATTTTCAAATAAATCTATCATCCTTTCCCACCAAACACTGGGTGATCTTTTTTTAAACTGGAATCATCAAAAAATTTCAGACTACAGACGGTCATTGGATCTTAATACAGCTATATCAACAACAAAATATAAAACAGATGGATATCCAGTAAAACAAGAAGTTTTTGTGTCACATCCTAATCAAATTATAGTAATTGAAATAGAAAGCGAACATCCTGAGGGTCTTAATGGAACAATTCAACTTAACAGACCAAAAGATGAAGGAGTTGAAACAGTTTCTTTAAAGTATGAGGATGATAAAATTATTATGGGCGGTGAAGTAACACAAAGAGGAGGCAAATTTAGAGAACTTCCAGTAGTTATTGAATCTGGTGTAAAATTTGAAACCTTGCTAACATATAAAAACGAATTTGGATCAATTTCTAAAAATGGTCAAAGCTTAAAGGTATCTGGAGTAAAAAAACTTAATTTGTTTATAGCTTCAAATTCAGACTTTTACACAAATGATTATTCAAATAAAAACAAGAGAGAAATAGCAAAAACCATTAAATTAAACATTAAAAAAATCAAAGAAGATCATATAACAGATCATCAATCTTTTTTTAATAGGGTAAAATTAAATTTAAATAGTGATAAAAAATTACAATTATTAACAACATTTGAACGACTTGAAAAAGTAAGAAAAGGATCAATTGATAATGGATTAACAAAAATCTTGTATGATTATGGTAGATATTTATTAATCTCATCCTCTAGAGTTGGTACATTACCTGCTAATCTTCAAGGACTTTGGAACAATCATATTGCTGCTCCCTGGAATGCAGATTATCATTTAAATATAAATTTACAAATGAATTACTGGCTTGCTAACCCAACAGGCCTTCATGAGTTAAATTTTCCTTTGTTTGATTATATAGATAGATTAGTGGAAAATGGAAAAAAAACAGCAAAGAAAAACTTTGGACTTAGAGGAAGTGTTATTCCACATGCATCTGATTTGTGGGCTAAAACTTGGCTAAGAGCAAGAACAGCTTATTGGGGATCATCTTTTGGTGCAGGGGGATGGTTAATGCAACATTATTGGTATCATTATGAATTCACAAATGATATTGATTTTTTAAAAAACAGAGCATTTCCAGCAATTCAGGAAATAGCTCAGTTTTATTCTGATTGGCTAATTGAAGATCCAAGAGATAAAACTCTTGTTTCTGCGCCATCAACTTCACCTGAAAACCAATATTATGATTTAAATGGTGAAAAGGTTGCTACATGTTTGGGAAGCGCAAAAGATCAACAAATAATATATGAAACATTCACAAATTACCTTAAAGCATCTAAAATAATTGGAGTTGAGAACTTTTTGACTAGAAAAATTAAAGAACAACTAAAAAGATTAAGACCTGGGTTTGTTATTGGAGAAGATGGTAGAATTTTAGAATGGGATAGAGAATACAAAGAAGTTGAGCCTGGACATAGACATATGTCACATTTATATGGTTTTCATCCTGGAAATCAGATCACTATTGATCAGAATCCTGAACTTTTTAAAGCAGTAAAAAAAACAGTAGATTATAGATTAAATAATGGTGGAGGCCGCACGGGTTGGAGTCGAGCTTGGTTAATAAATATATCTGCCAGATTATTGGATGGGGAAATGGCTTTTGAAAATATTCAAATGTTATTTAAAAATTCACTTTATACAAATCTTTTTGATGCCCATCCCCCATTTCAAATTGATGGAAATTTTGGATATACAGCAGGTGTTACAGAAATGTTGTTACAATCTCATGAAAAAAAAGGGATAAGACTGCTCCCTGCTTTACCTGATTCATGGAGTTCAGGAAGTGTTAAAGGTTTAATAGCGAGAAACAATATTATAATAAATATGAAATGGGATAATAATGAAATTAAACAAGTTAGTTTAAAAACAAATTCTGATAAATCCGTGGCTGTAATTTATAAAAATAAAATCTTTAATTTTAATTTGAAAAAAAATGAGGTTTTCGTTCATAAATTCTAAATAAAATTATGTATAAAAGTTAATTAATATCTTTAAATGATGAGAATTAAAATTTTATTATTAATACTATTTCTTACTCCTATTTCAATTAGTAGTCAACAAATTATTTCTAGTAATAATGAAATTGATGAAATAAATAAAATGAGGTGGTTTGAGGAAGCCAAACTAGGAATTTTTATTCACTGGGGAATTTACTCTGTTAACGGTATAAGCGAGTCTTGGTCTTTTTTTAATGGATATATATCTCACTCCGATTATATGAAACAATTAGATGGTTTCAATGCAAAAAAATATGATCCAAAAGAATGGTCTAGTCTTATTGAAGAAAGTGGGGCAAAATACACTGTTATAACAACAAAACATCACGATGGATTTGCACTTTGGGATTCAAAGTATGGTAATTTAAATTCTTTTGAAAGTAGTAAATCTAAAAAAGATTTACTTACTCCTTTTGTAAAAGAAATCCGAAATAAAGGATTAAAACTAGGTTTATACTATTCTCTACCAGATTGGTCATATAAAGATTATACAAATCATACAAATAAAATAAAAAGATATAGAATTAAAGAAAACCCAAATAGATGGCAAAGTTTCTTGAATTATAGAGATAATCAACTTAATGAGTTAAAGAACAGATATAAACCTGACTTATGGTGGTTTGATGGAGATTGGGAACATAATGCAATTGATTGGAAAAGCAGAGAGTTAAAAACAGAACTTCAGAAAGACTTTCCTAATGTCATTTTTAATTCAAGATTGAATCAATTTGGAGATTATGAAACTCCTGAAATTGGTATTCCAGTTTACAGACCATCAAGTAAGTATTGGGAACTTTGTATGACAATAAATGATTCCTGGGGATATCAACAAAATGACAATAATTATAAAACTCCAATGCAGATAATCGATCTCTTCGTTGATACAATAAGTAAAGGCGGAAACCTATTACTTAATATTAGTCCTAAATCTGATGGAAGTATTCCAGAAAAACAAAAGTTAATATTAAAGGAATTAGGCAAATGGAATAAAAAACATAGTTCTGCTATTTATTCAACTAAGAAAGGTATTGCTTACGACCATTTTTATGGACCATCTACTTTGAGTAAAGACAATAAAACTTTGTTTCTATTTGTAAGAGATATTCCTAAAGACAATCAAATTGTATTAAAAGGAATTTCAAATAAAATAAACAGAGCTTATATTGTTGGTAACGGAACTGTACTTAATCAACAATTATTGTGTAAGGTATATTGGAATAAATATCCCGGGATAACATATATAGAAATCCCCAAGAAAACATTAGATCCATATTACACAGTAATTGCAATAGTTTTAGATAGTCCAATTAAATTGTTTAATAAAAATACAGGGGCAATTGAATTAAATTAACTATAAAAACAAATAGGAGAGTATTTGTTTCAAAGGATTTTTTAATTACAATTTTATTCTTGAACCCAATCAAAAACCTTTGCATATTCAGTTGGGTCAAATGCATTGTATGTCTCAATAATTTTTCCATCTTTCCACTGAAAATAAGCATGTCCCTTGACCGAAAGCTCTTCACCGGATTGTTTGTTTGTACCAACCCATGTATACCAGTAGTTAGTATATATTGATCCGTTATTATAAAACATAGTGTTAACCCTTCTGTCAATATTATTGATGCCATCGTAAAAATCATGTCCTGCTGAAAATCCATCTATCATTTCTTGAACGGTCATTGTATCATCATTTACCTGGATAACTGCGTCATCTGAAAACATATCCTTTACGGATTGTAAATCATTATTAGCATAAGAATCAATAAATTGATTAATCTTATCATTTCTTTCATCATTTGGTGACATAGTCCCACCCCATTCTGAGTCATCAAAATTAGCTGGCGTATTGTTGCATGCAGTAAAAGTTATAGCTGTAATTAATAGTAGTAGTATTTTTTTCATTGGTTATATTTTAAGTTAATTATCGAGTTACTAAATTAGTTTTTTAATAATATTTATTTCATTTCATTTACCATAGTTTTTAACAATCCATTTTGTTTTTTATCATTCATAAGTTGCCAAAACATGATTCCACCAAGATTATTCTCTAGTGCATATTGAGATTTAAGTTCTATTGATTTATGATCATCGAATGTAGCAAAAATCTTATTAATACTATCGTATGCGTAAGGTGCATTGGCTAAACTATCCCAATAAAAATTAAAATTAGATCTTACATCTTCAAAATCCATTTGATTATAAGTTCTGTTCCATTCAGCATTTTGATTAAGACCATTGCTAATATTTTCAACATTTTTAAACGTTTTAATATAAAAAGCACCTCCAATAAATATTTGTTTAGGATTTACACCTAGATTTATCAATGCTTCTATTGATGATTCTGCAGATCTATCTTGAAATTCATTAGATGACAGAGCTGTATGATGACCTGTTTTACTAGAGCCTGATCCATAGAAATCATAAGTCATTAGATTTACATTATCAACTAAAGGCATGACTTTATCCCATTCAACTGAATTTTCAAAAAATCTAGTAGATGCACCAGCAGCAAAACTTAATATATCACCTTCTTTCATATATTTTCTTAGTTGAACAACTAAGTCAGTAAAATTTTCTCGGTCTTCAGGTTTATAATCATGCCCAGGAAATCCGGAAATTCCTGGATATTCCCAATCTAAATCAATACCGTCTGCCTTGAATGATTCTATGATATTAGCAGTGGAAATTGCAAACTCTACTCTACCCTCTTCTGTACTAAAAGCATCAGAGCATGTTTCACAACCACCCCAACCACCAAGCGATACCAAAACCTTTAATTTTGGATATTTATTTTTTTGATTAACAACATTTAATAAAGTAAGACTATCTACTTCATTATCAACAGCTAATTTATTTCCTTTTAAGTGTAAAAAACTATATATTATCTGGTCAACTCCATCTAAATTAAATTCATCAATTGATTTTTCATCACCAGCATAATAAGCTATAACTTGAGGTTTTATATCTGAATTATTAGTACAGGATATAAAAATTAGTAATATTAAAACGAGTTTTTTCATAACTATTTTCTTATAATTTTAATTTAAAACGTTTTTTTTCTAACAAACCAGTAAATATAACTACTAGAAGAGCAAAAATAAAAGACATTAATAGGCCTATTTGATTATTAGTTAAAATTTCTGGGATTCTTATCTCCGTAATAGTTCTAAGGGGATAAATAAAGTATGGTATCATATAACAAGTTAAGGTAGCAGTTCCAGCGGGAGCAATTATTTTAGCCCAATTCGTGTGTTTTTTCTCATCTGCAATGTAGTATAACAATGCAAACATTAAAAAACCAATTCCAGTACAAATCCCTAACCATGATGGGGTTCCTTGTATTTTAGAAATACCCCAAATCGGCCTAGTTGCTAATCCAAAAATTAAATTAATAATTCCTAAAAAAATCAAACTTAGATAGCTCCATTTAATAACTGTTTTTTGAAATTTTTTGAATATTAATGTGGCTACAACTCCTGCTGTAGTAAATGCAGGTATAGTACCAGTTAATATAGTTGAAAAGTATCCAGAGAAACCTGTGAATTCTATAGACATTTCTGAATGATTTAATATAGACAATGATATCAATAACAACCATAATAAAGACATGATTAACAGGGAACCTTTTGAAAACACATAAACCAGTGAATTTAAGAGGTATGCCCAGCCAATAAGGCCCAAAATTCCCCACCATTGTGTTGTCATCCAAAGTGAACCATTTTCACCTCCTTTATATATAAAAGCCAAAAAGATTAAAATAATAAAACCTAAAAACTGTATATAAGGGTGCCAATAGGATTTGATAGGACTTTTTTTCCAGTCTATCCAAATTAATACAACAGCAAAAGCCATTAATAATGTCCAGTAAGTTTTTCCTATAAAAATACTTTCATCATGTGCAGTTTCGTAATTAACCATATAAACTCCGATTATCAATAGAGAAATAGATCTAACTACAATATGCTTTGAAATAGAAATGTTGGAATAGCCTTTATCTGTTCTGTTTTTGATTGCTAATGGTATACTTAAGCCAACAATAAATAAAAATAATGGAAATATAATATCAGAAAATCCTAAATAGTCTTCAACACTATTGGCATGTTTCAACCATTTTGGAACATTTGTTAAAGTCCAAAAATCATTGACCCAAATCATCAGAACCATAGTAATTGCTCTTAAAATATCAATTGAGGCAAATCTCATAAAATTAACACCCCGTTTAAGTTACTCATATACAATGCTTTTTAACTTAATCAATAATCTATGAGCTAATTACTATATTTTAAATTATTCTCTTTTCTTGGTAGTTTTTCATCACGTTGTGATGTTTGCCAAATAAAATAAGCGATTATAGTAGCTGCTTGCTTGAGATCATCTTCAACAAGGTGATCATAATTATCCATATTTGAATGATGCGTCTTTGAAGAATATGCAATAGGTTCTTGAATAAATTGAAAACCTGGTATTCCAATCATATCAAAGGCTAAATGATCAGTTCCTCCCGTATTACTTATGCTAAGTGTTGAAGCATCCATATCCTTAAAACCACTTAACCACTCTCTAAAAATAGGAGATACTTTATCATTTCCTTGTAAGTATACACCACGAATTTTACCTGTTCCATTATCCAAATTGTAATATGCAGATACTTTTTTTTGTTCAGGTTTTAATGAATTTACTCTGAAACCATTAAAATCTGCAAAATTTTCTGCAACATAAGCTCTTGAACCCAGTAAACCTTGCTCTTCACCAGTCCATAAAGCCATCCTTAATGTTCTTCTAGGTTTTATTCCACTTTCTTTTATGGTTTCAAGCAGTATTCTGGCTGCTTCCATCATAACGGCTGAACCTGAAGCATTATCTGTAGCACCAGTTCCCGTATGCCAAGAATCAAAATGAGCACCAAACATAACAACTTCATCTTTAAGATCTGTTCCAGTAATTTCAGCAATAATATTGTGTTCCATACCATCAGGATTAGTGTAATTTGATTTAAAATCTATACTAAGATTTACAGGTGTTCCTTGTTGAGTAATTCTAAATATTCTATTATAATGTTCCATTGCTAATGTAACTTGTGGTATTATATACTTGTCATTTTTGTAAATATCTCTACGATTTCCATTAGCACTTCTAGCTCCTGAAACAAAAACAGTACCCAATTCTCCTTTGTAACTTCTATTAAGAACAGCAATAGGTCTTTCGTCGTCAAGCATATTCCAAATATCATTTATTATAGAGTTTCCTGAGAAGTTTCTGTACCTTCTTGAGTTTGGAGATGGTGCATTAGCATTTGCTAATTCAAGGAGACTTTTGTCATCATGTCTTTTAGCAGAAGCTTTAAATGCTTCATTAATTTCTAGAATACTATCAATTAGAATAAATTTATTAGAAAGCTTTCCTCTATATTTTTCAATATCATTTTTATCCTTTATATCCAAAAAAACTGCTTCACCTTCACCACTTGCAGAAGAAGACCAAGCTTTTGGATAGGCAATAATTGGCCAATAATCAGGACTATTTGCATGCATTTCAAAATGTGTCATTTCCCATCCTCTACCAAAAGGTCCCCATTCTTGAAGATGAACATTATTCATTCCCCAATTGTTTAATTCATCTACTACCCATTTAGTAGCATTGTCTAATCCTGGAGAGCCTGTAAGTCTTGGACCATTATAATCAGTTATCCAATGAGCAATTTCCATAACATTGCTTTTTTCCATGCCATGTTTTTTAATAATATCAATAACATCTGTTGTTTTTGATTCTTGAGATTGTATTGATAAGGAAAAGGTCAATAATAATAAGAAAAATTGTTTCATAGTTGTAAAATTTTATAATCAATTCAAGTTAACAAATAAATAAGGAAAGCTAACTATTTATCTCTTAGAAAATCTATTATTGTATTGGGGTCAAAATCCCAAAGAAGAGGTAATAAAAAATATACCATTAATGTCAAGAAGATTATTGAAAATAAATTCATCCATATTCCAGCTTTAACCATATCGGGAATTCTTAGATAGCCTGATCCAAAAACAACTGCATTTGGAGGCGTTGCCACAGGTAACATAAAGGCACAAGATGCTGCAACAGTTGCACCGACCATTAAAATAAAAGGATGCACATCAATTATTAAAGCTAAAGGTGCTAGGATAGGCAAAATCATAGCAGTTGTAGCAAGGTTGGACGTGATTTCAGTTAAGAAATTTACCATAGCAATTAAAAATAAAAGTATTATAAAAAGTGATGCACCTTCCAATAAAGTCATTTGTCCACCAATCCATTCTGCTAAACCACTTGTTGTAAATCCTTGTGCTAATGCTAAACCTCCTCCAAAAAGTAAAAGAATTCCCCAAGGCATTCTAACTGCTTCTTCCCAATTAATAAGTTTTCGACTTTTTTCCTTAGACGCAGGTAAAATAAATAATATTATTCCTGAAATAACTGCAATAATTGTATCGTCTATATTAGGTATTATTTTTACTAATCCATATTGAATACCGTCTATTTGAATGGACCTTGTTATCCATGCTAATGCAGTTAAAATAAACACTACTAAAACCATTTTTTCTTCATAAGATATTTTACCTAATGATTTTAATTGTTTATTAATTTCAGCTTTTCCACCTGGAAAAGATTTTTGTTTAAATGAAAAAGCAAATTCAGTTAAATATTTCCAACAGAGAACTAAAAGAATTAATGAAATAGGTAGGCCAAACATGAACCATTTTGAAAAAGTAATTTCTACTCCATAGGTTTCTTGAACAATTCCAGCTAATACTAAATTAGGTGGTGTACCAATTAATGTTGCTATTCCCCCTATTGATGCACTGTATGCAATAGCTAACATTAATGCTTTTCCAAAGGTTTTATTCTCATTTTCAATTGTATCTGGATTATCCATCAGTTGGCTAATGATGGCCATTCCAATTGGAAGCATCATCACTGAGGTTGCTGTATTTGAAATCCACATGGAAAGAAATGCAGTAGCTATCATAAATCCTAAAATGATACTTTTTACATTAGTACCAATGAATTGGATAATATTTAATGCTATCCTTTTGTGTAAATTCCAACGTTCAATAGCAATTGCCAATATAAAACCACCTATATATAAGAAAATATAACGATGACCAAATGAAGCAGTAGTCTCTGCCAATCCCAGTCCACCAGTCAATGGGAATAAAATAATTGGCAGCAAAGAGGTTATTGCAATGGGAACAGCTTCAGTTATCCACCAAACTGCTACCCAAAGTGTGGAAGCTAAGATGGCGTTTGCTTCTTTACTCAATCCTTCTGGATGAAACCACAAAAGTGTGATTAAAAAAAGGGCTGGACCCAATATTAATCCTATTTTCTTTGCTTTCACTATTTATTAGTTATTCTATTGATTTATCTACAAATTCCTTTAAATATTTAGAATTTGAAGATGAAATGAAAGATAAATAAAATTTCTCACCTTTCTCGTCTGTTTTAAACAACCTTTTTGGAATATCTTTTAATGATTTTCCTGTAAGAGATTTGGTTATTATTAATGAAATTAAATAAGATCCAACAGATGAAGGATGCTTATTGTCAAAATAAAGATCAATATTTGAATTATCTTTTCTAATAGCATCCCATATTGGTCCAACAGGGAAAACTTTAACATTAAAATCATTGGCTAGTTTAATATATTCTTTAGAGATAATTTTTTGCATTGAAGGATTGTCTTTGTAAGACCAAGTAATCATAAAAATAGGTTCAGCACCTTTTAAACGTACAAGATCAATAAATTTTTTGCCATATTCTCTAAATTTTTCAGGAGCATCTATTGTTCTTAGGCTATGGTCACTCAATACTACATAATCCCAATTATTTTCGTCAATTTTTTTTCTAGTCAACGAACCTTTTTCTCCTTTCCAATGTTGTTCAAGGCTACTTCCACTTACAGTTGATTGATAGGAATTAATTGAAACTCCTTGTGATTCTGCCATAGCAGAAACTAATTGAGGCATATTCCAAAAAAAGGTAAAACTATTACCAACAAATAATATCTTAGTTGAAGATTTTTCTTCTTGAGAAAAAATTGGATTTGAAAGTATACAAAAGGCAAGTATAAGTAATAGCCTATCCATTTTATATAAATTAATTAAAATCAAAAACCTTATTAGAGAATCTTTGAGGTCCGCCTCTTTTTATTTCCTCGTTTGCAATGTTTTCAAACTTATCAAAATTCTCTCTAAAAGCATTAGATAATTTAAATGCCATTTTATAATAGGCTTTATCATTTTTCCATGTAGCTCTTGGACTAAGTAATCTTTTTGGAATTCCTGGACATTCTCTTGGTTGTGCTAATCCAAAAACTGAATGAATGTGATAATCTTTATATGAATATGGGCCAAGTTCACCTGATAATGCCGCATCAATCATTCTTCTGGTATATTTTAACTTAATTCTCTTACCAATTCCATAAGGTCCTCCGGACCATCCAGTATTAACTAACCACACCTTTACATTTGCTTCTTTCATTTTAGAAATTAACATTTCTGCATAAACAGTTGGATGAAGAGGCATAAAAGGAGCTCCAAAACATGCTGAAAAGGAAGGTATTGGTTCAATTACTCCTGCTTCAGTACCAGCAACTTTAGCTGTATATCCTGAAATAAAATGATATGCTGCTTGACTAGGAAGTAATCTTGATATTGGTGGTAATACACCAAATGCATCAGCTGTTAAAAAAAATATATTCTTTGGTTTGTATCCAATAGAAGGTTTTTGAATGTTTTTTATATAATTAATTGGATAACTAACTCTAGTATTTTGAGTTATAGATGAATCCATATAATCAACAGAATTACTATTTTTCTTGAAAACAATATTTTCTAGCAATGCACCCTTTTTAATTGCTCTATATATCTCAGGTTCATTTTCTTCCTTTAAATCTATAACCTTAGCATAACATCCTCCTTCAAAGTTAAAAATAACATTGTCTTTCGACCATCCATGTTCATCATCTCCTACAAGTTTTCTATTAGGATCAGCAGACAATGTGGTTTTTCCTGTTCCAGAAAGACCAAAGAAAATAGCCGTTTCTCCATTTTTTCCAACATTTGCTGAGCAATGCATTGGTAAAACATCTTTTAATTCTGGAAATAAAAAATTTAAAACTGAAAAAACTCCTTTTTTTACCTCTCCAGTATAACCTGATCCTCCAATAAGTATAGTTTTTTTAGAGAAATTTATAATTGAAAAATTATGAGATCGAGTACCATCTTTTTTTGGTACCGCCATGAAACTTGGTGCTTGAATTATTAACCATTCTGGTTTAAAACTATCTAACTCTTCTTCCTTTGGGTTTAAAAACATGTTTAAAGCAAAGATATTTACCCAAGGTAGTTCAGTAACAACTCTTAAGTTAATTCTAAATCTAGGGTCAGAACATGCATAAGAGTCGGATACATAAAGTTCTTTATTTGAAATATGCTTGACAATTTTTTTGAGCAAATTGTCAAAATTATTAGAATCAAAAGGTAAATTAATATCACCCCACCAAATTTTATTCTTAGTTATTTTGTCTTCTACAATAAATCTATCTTTTGGAGATCTTCCAGTAAACTCACCTGTATTTACAACTAATGCTCCAGAATCAGCATAAGTTCCTAAACCTTTTTTAATACAAATTTCATTTAATTCATCTGAATTTAATCCATAATTTATTTTTGAATCTTTGATTCCGTGTTTTAATAGAAAACGGCTTATTTTATTTTTATTAGTCATTATTTATTTAATCAAATATTATTTTAATCTATAAATATTAACCTTTTACATTTTTATAATTATCATCACCATTATTAACTTTTGGATCATCTAATTTTCCAACTGATTTTGCTACTATCATGGAGACTGTTGCGTCTCCAGTGATATTAACTATTGTTCTACACATATCTAGAGGTCTATCTACAGCAAAGATTAATGCTAATCCAGCCTCTGGTATTCCTGCTTGAGCTAATACAATAACTAATACAATAATACCTGCACTAGGTACTGCTGCAGCCCCTATAGAAGCAAGTGTTGCCGTAAGAATAATTCCAAGCTGAGCCCCCAATGACAGATCTAAACCAAATGTTTGTGCAATAAATACAGCTGCAATAGCCTGGTACAATGCCGTTCCATCCATATTAATAGTTGCTCCAATTGGAAGGACAAAACTAGAAACCTCTTCTTTTACACCTAAATGATTGTGAACTCTATCCATAGTAACTGGTAGGGTTGCTGCACTAGAGCTAGTTGAAAATGCAACTAGTTGGGCAGGAAGAATACCTTTTAAAAAGTAATTAGGCCCTTTTCCAGTAAAAATCTTTACAATTATTACATATAGTATTATTAATACCGATAATCCAAGAATAAGGGTAATAGAATACAATAATAGACTCTTTAGTAAATCCCATTTTGGAGCTTCTACGATTAATGTTGCTAATAATGCAAATACACCATATGGTGCAAACAACATTATTAGATCAATTATTTTTAGGATAACATCATTTAGTGAATCAAAGAATTCTTTTATTGGTTTTGATTTATTTGGAGGAATTAAGATAATTGAAATACCGAACAAAATTGCAAAGAAAATTACTTGAAGCATATTCTTATTATTAGATGCAGCATAAACTATATTTGAAGGCACAACATCTATAAGAGCTTGAAGAGGGCCTGAATTTTTTGTGTTTGCAGCTACTTCTCTTTTTTCATCTGCATCACTCTCATATGCACCTATTAATTCTATTCGTGTTTCTTCAGAAATTGAATCACCAGGTTTTATAACATTTACTACAATTAAACCAATGCTAACAGCTATAACAGTTGTTATTAAGTATGTAACTATTGTAATTCCTCCCATTTGTGACAATTTTGAAATATCTTTCAAATCTGAAATACCCTTTACAAGAGATGCTAGTATTAATGGAATTGCTATTAGCTTTAAAGAATTAATAAAAATTGTTCCAAAAGGTTTTATCCAATCAGATATGAAATCTTTTCCAAAATCAAAATTTGTCATTATAAAACCAAAAACAACACCTAGTGCCATTCCTATTAAGATTTTCCAATGTAATTCTAATTTTTTCATAGAAATATTTTTTATTTTTTTAAAACTTTTCCTTTTAATTTACCAGTAAAATTATTTTTATCAATTATTAATTCCCCATTTATTATACTATAAATTAAACCTTCTGAATATACAAATGCATTAGAATAATCAGCTTTATCTTTAAAATACAATGGATCGAATATAATAATATCAGCATAATATCCCTCCTTAATTTTACCTCTTTTGTTAACATTAAAAAATTCTGCTGGTTTTGAAGTGCTGTTAGCAATAAATTCCGAAAGATTTAGAACCTTTTTATTAACTACATATTCAGAATATTTTTTAGGAAAAGAACCATATTTTCTAGGGTGACCAGTATTACCATCAGAACCTGTAAAAACCCAACTCTGCTTCATGAAATTTATAATATCCTCTTCAATCATATTAAACGAAGCAACACTGACATTTTCTGATTTAATCAAGTGATATACTGTTTCTTCAGGAGGTTTATCAAATTCAATTGATAATTCTAACAAATTTTTTCCTATTAAATCAGAATTTTTAGAATTTACAATCAATAATTTATCAGCTCCTCCCCTTCTAAATATATTGGAACTTGTTTCTTTTAATATTCTAGTTTTAATTTTTTTGTTATTAAAACGAATAAATAAAGAATCTTTACCTCCACTCTCAGCCCATCTAGGAACAACTGCACCTTTTAAGCTAGTTGCTGATGCATCATAAGGGTATTGATTAGCAGTAACATTCAACCCTTTATTTCTATAGAATTCGATTAATTTGATAATGGAATCACTTTGATGCCATACATATCTTCCTAAACATTTTATGTGTGAAATATGAACTGGAATATTTGCTTTTAATCCAATATCTATTGTTTCCTTAACAGCTGAAATTAAACCTATATTATAGTTGCTTTCATCTCTTAAATGAGTATCGTATATTCCTCCATTATCTGAAACGATTTTTGCTAACGAAACTATTTCTTCAGTATTAGAATAACTTCCAGGAGAATAAAATAAACCTGTGGACATTCCAAACGCACCAGAACTCATCTCTTGAGTTATTAATTTTTTCATTTCACTCAATTCATCCAAGTTTGGTTTTTTATTAATATTTCCTAATACTTTATTTCTAATTGTACCGTGACCAACTAACATAACAACATTAGTCCCGATTCCCTGTGACTCGTATAATGATTTGTAGTCAGAAATAGGAAAATAACTATCGCCATCATTTCCAACTACAACTGTAGTAATACCCTGTTTTAAAAAAGGTAGATTGTGTGAGGTTTCCTTATTATTCAAGTCCCTATCTGAATGAGTGTGAGTATCAATAAAGCCCGGTGAAACAATTAGACCTTCTGCATCAATAATTTTATCAGCATTAATAGACTGCTTATTATTACTTAAATAAATAATTTTTCCATTATTAATGCTAATATCAATATTTTGCGGTTCAGAATTAATTCCATCATATACCATTCCATTTATAATTAGTAAATCTACATTGATATCAGATTTACAAGAAGACAAAAGACATATAAGAAATAAATATCTGAGATGTTTCAAAAAATTAATATTTGTTAATACAATTTAGTGTATATATCCTGGAACAGCAATATCAGCCATCGTATGGAGACCTGGAGAAGCTTTCATAATACTTTTAATACTATTAATTGCAATTGAACATGTAGCAATATCTCCATTAATACCTCCTTCAATTTCTGAAACAAAAGAGGGAATTCCATCAACCTCAATCCTATCAAATGAACGTGATTCTCCTACAGCGGCTTTAAATTGCATTTCAATTACTACTTCACTATTTAAATATCCATAAGCAATTTGTTCAACTCCTCTTGCACAACCCTTTTTTATATTAATTGAACCATTTAAATCACTTTTACAAATTACTGGATTCAAAGTTTCAGTTACATTGTCAATATCAAAATTTAGGGATTTTGCAAGTAAGTGCAACGATTCAGTTAATCCAACATGCCTTAATGTTCCTTCCAGCTCTTTATTTTTAAATTCACTTAAATCTAAACCTGCTCCAATTTTCTTCTGAAATGGAATTCTTCTAAAACTTGCATCTTGAACTCTATATATTCTTATTTTATTAATCTCTTTACAAACTGTACTTAATACTGAAGGCAAGTAATCCATAAGAAAACCAGGATTTACGCCTGTTCCTAAACACGCTACATTATTAAGTTTACATAAATCATTTAATTTTTTGCTTAAAGCTGGATCTGTTTTCCATGGATAAGACAACTCTTCACAAGTTGAAATAATATTTATATTATGTTTTACTACTTCATTAATTTGATTATAAATCTCTTTTAAACTAGAAACAGTAGTAATAATTGCAACATCAGGTTTTTCATTAATATTTTTCAATGCTTCATTAACAGAATTTGAAATGCAAATTTTATTATCAAGATCAGAGGAAAAATCATTAATATTTTTATTATATAGATCTGGATCATTATCCACAACTGCAACTGTTTTAATGGTAGATTTTTTTGCAATAAATTTAGCTGTTTGAACACCCAGTGGTCCAAAACCAATCTGTATAACTTTAATCATTATTTTAGTTAATATTAGTTAATAGGCACCCAAGCTATTTGATAATTTTATCAAATAGCTAGAGCGTCTATCAAGGTTGTAATTATTAATTATTTACCTCGGTTTTTGCAAAAATTCCAGGATCAGCCGGAGCATTAGAATTAGAATTTAATTCATTTGCTGAATATGGCATTCTTTCAGGATATGGAGGGTTGGGTCCATCTACCAAAACAAAAGGAACTGCAAAACTAGAACCACTTTTCCTTAATCTTCTAGCATCATTAAAAGGCATATGCATTCCAAAACCTGAAACATAACGTTCTTCCATTACTTCTCTTAAAAAAGCTGTTTTGGAATCTACATTGTCTCCATTTTCAACTCCTCCATTATCAAAATCTGCGGCAACAAAAGCATCATACTTATAAGTCATGCCAGCAAAACTTGAATTAAGCTGTCCTCCAGAATTTAACCAGGATCGTACAGCATTTAAATGGGAGAGTCCTGCTGCAACTCCACCGGAACGAGCAGCACACTCAGCTTTAATTAATTGATTTTCAAAATAAGTGACCATATTTTGAGGTTCAAATTGTTCAACAATCCCCTTATTGACTTTTCCTCCAGAAGCATCAATTTTATAATATGCATGTCTTGCTGCCTCATTGGTTTTAGCATGATTTCTTGAAACAGAAGAAGAAGCATCCAATAATTGTAATAGATAACTATCAGAGCCTCCACTAGAATTTCCTATATCTCCAGCTCTTGAACCTTCTAAAATTGTCCAAAACAAATTTTTGTCTCCAGAAGCTTGACTTGCTGCTCCTCTTGGTTTATATTTCATGTCACCAGATGAAGCGCTAATACCATTTGAAGCTGCAGAAAGAGCACTTGAATAATCTTTCTGATGTAAATAAAATCTAGCCTTTAATGTATTAGCGGCCTTTATCCATTTATCTTTATCTCCAGAGAAATAAATATCCTGACTCAAATTAAAACTAGAAGCAGAACTTAATTTATTTATTCCTTCATCTAAGAGAGCAATAGCTGCAGTATATACAGCTTTTTGACTATCAAATTTAGGATCAGAAATTTCGATATCGTTTGATTCAGAATAAGGAATATTTCCCCATAATGAAGCAGCTGTTCCAATAGCATGAGCCTCAACTACCTTAGAAATTCCAACAAGTAAATCATTTGTAGAATTTTTAGCTATATGACGCATGTTTGTAATCACTCCACCATATACTTGAGTCCATTCATCATTAGATTCAACCGTAGAAAGATTAAACCCGTATATATTAGAATATAATGATGAAAATCCAATTAATTGTCCAGAATACATAGCAGAAATTCTGTTTAAATGTCCACACTGAACTTGAACATTAGCTATCATTGCTCCAGTAAGAAATAACTTACTTTCAACATCTAAAACAGAGATGTCATTTGGGTTTTCATTTATGCCTTCAACCATGTCTTCACAAGATGAAAGTGAAATAATCATTGAGCATAATAAAACTTTAATAATATTTTTTTTCATAATTTTTATATTAATAATTAAATGATACTTTTAATAAAAATGATTTAGTTTGAGGATTTGTAAAATAATCTAATCCAAATCCTTGACCAACACCATATTGATTTACTTCAGGGTCAATTCCTGGAACTTTATTGATGTTTATTAAATTCCTTCCTGATAAAGTGAAAATCACATTATCTAATCCAAAAGAATTTAAATTATCCCCATCTAAAACATAGCTTAAAGAAATTTCTCTAAGTTTTGTAAAAGTAGCGTCATAGATAGAAAAGTTATAGGCCTGATTATCACCAAAACCTCCACCAATTCCAGTTCTATACCAATTTTCATCAAGTAAAACTGGACCAGCACCAAAGTCTTTTACTGTACCTCTAACAGTAGTTCCAGCAGCAATTGTATTCCCCTTAAAATTAACTAGGTCTTGACTTAATGTAATTCTGCCAGCAGTTTCTTGAGTTGTACCAAATCGATTTAAAACCCATATAGTTCTTGGAGAAAACTCTCCTCCTTGAAAATGTTCTACTAAAACATTAAGATTAAGTTTCTTATAATTAATATCGAAACCTAAACCACCTCTCCAATCTGGATTTGGATCTCCTAAAACAATAGGTCCAGATGTAATTTGCGGAAATCCATTTGCATTTAGATCAAGACTTCCGTCAGCCTTTGTTTTAGAGCCTGTTCCATATAATACACCTAATGGATGACCAACTATTGCTCTTGAACTAATAGAGGCACCAGTTAAACCGATTGATGATGTCCCATAAAGGTCAGTAACTTCATTGGTATTTTTAGACCAATTTAATGAAGATGAAATACTAAAATCACTTTTATCCACTATATTCCAACTCATATCAAGTTCTAAACCACTATTTTCCATAGCACCAAAGTTTCCATATTGAGTAGCAAAACCAGAAGAAGGAGAAAGACTTACATTAAGTAATATACCTTCGATTTTATTTTGATAATAAGTAAATGAAAAAGTTAAATCATCATTTAAAAATCTTAGATCACTACCAATTTCCCACTCTGTTTTGATTTCAGGTTCTAATTTTGCGTTTCCAAGATTGTTATCAAGTCTAAAACCTCCACCAAATAAATCTATATCTAATGGATCACTATAAGTTGAATATCCAAAACCTCCTTCAGCTAAAGTTTCAAACTTATGAGCAGATGGTTGTACACCAACTTTTCCCCACGATGCTCTAAGCTTTCCAAAAGATAATGCGCTTGAATCAAATTGATTAGTAAACACCCAAGCTAAATCAGTTGCAGGATAAAAGAAGGTTCCATTAATTGTTGAAGACGCTTCTAATGCACCTGTTACATTGATGTATAACTGATCAAATAAATCAAAATTAAGTAGTGCATAACCCCTGTTTGAACGTCTGTGAGTTTTATAAGTTGAAAATGTCGATGATTCAGCAGCAGTATTTAATGATGTTGTTTGCTTTGAAGAATTAACTAAAAAACCATTAACCTGCCCTGAATTCCTTTTATATTTTCTATCGGTGAAACTCCATCCTGCAGTTGTTGTTAAGTTAGCATCACTTGATAGTTCAAAATTTGCTTTACCAATTAAATCAAAATTTAAATTCGTGGTACTAAGTGCATCTTCCTGATAGATTCCAACATTTCTAGCTCCAGCAGAACCTATTGGGAAAAAGTAAGTACGCCTATCATCAGCAACATCAACATTTCCTCTAGCTATAACACTTAAAGCATCTACAGGATTAAATGTAAGCTGAGGAGTTGCAGTAATTCTATTTACTTTAGTATTTGCTACTTGTTCATATATAGTCCATAAAGGATTATTGTAGGATGGATTTTGACTATTCCCAAGATACTTTCTATAAGAACGATGTCTCTTTGTATATTCTGTACCACTACTAGTATAATAGGTTCCTCTATAGTCTCTTTGATCAAAATCAGGCGGGGTTCTTAAAAGCCCTAACATCACACCTGCTGTATTTGAACTTTGCTGAATTCTATTTGAATCCGTATAAGCGTAATACATTTTATTAGATAAACTTATCTTATCATTAAGTTTAGAATTAAAATTAAATCTTATACTTGATCTATCATAACTAGCTTCTCTAATAATACCTTTTTGCTGAATATTTCCTAAACTAAAATAGTAAGTGTTTTTTTCATTTCCACCACTCATGGATAAATCATTTTGCCAAAAATCTCCAATTTGAAATACAGAATCCCAGTTACTATCAACAAAAGTTTGTTTGGAATTTTTACCAGTAATTGGATAATATGTTGTTCCATTATCAGCAACAAAAGAAGCTCCAGAAGTGTTAAATGTATCTGAGCCACCTGCTCTGTTTGGAATATAATCACCCCAAGATTCAGCTCTTGTTGCTCCAAATTTTCCACTTCTACCCTGTCCCCAAGTATTTTGCATTGGGATTTTTTCAGAAACTTCATCAAAAGAATAAGTTGATGTAAAATTAATTTTAGCTTCTCCTCTAGAACCTTCTTTCGTTGTAATTACAACAACACCATTAGCTGCTCTACTTCCCCAAAGGGCTGCTGCTGATGCTCCTTTTAAAACTTGAACACTTTTTATGTCTGAAGCATTTAAGTCATTCATTCTTGATCCCTGTGTAATTCCACCAGCTTTACCTCCTGTAATTCCATTACCTCCGGCATAACTTGTGTCATTGTTTAAGGGAACACCATCAACAATAATCAGAGGATTACTAGCACCATCAATAGTATTAGCACCTCTAATTTTGATAGTACTACCAGCTCCTGGATCACCATTTGATCTTGTTACTCTAACTCCAGATGCTTTACCACTTAAAGCGTTCATTACTGTGGCTTCACCAGAACGAACAACAGATTCCGTGTCTAAAACAGAAAAAGTTGAACCTTGTTGATCCTTGATTGCAGTAAATCCAAGTGAGGTAACTACTACCTCTTCTAGAGCTTCAGAATCTTCTTCAAGGTTAATTGTTAATGAAGTAACTCCTGAAACGGAAACTTCTTCATCTTTGAATCCTAAGTAAGAAACCACTAAAACAGCATCACTATTTGAAACAGTAATCGAGAAATTACCGTCAAAATCTGTACTAACACCATTATTAGTTCCTTTTTCAATTACGGTTGCGCCAGGTAAAGGATCACCATTACCATTAACAACTCCCGAAACTGTTTGTTGTGCAAAAACAATAGATCCAATACATAAAATCATAATTGCACTCAAAAACTTTCTTTTCATATTTATAGTTTTAATTAATATTATCTACTAAAATTTTCATCATTTCAGTAGCTGAAACACGACCTTTTAAGTTAATAAAATCTCTAGGCGTCGCATCACCTATTTCATAAGTAATCCCAACAGCATTATGACCATACAAAAACCAACCTTTGGAAACAGGTTCTCTACTGTCAGAGGATTTCTCATTTACTTTATAATTTGGAATGTTCTTTTCTAGTGAATCAAACCATTTATTTACAAAAACTTCCGTTAATTTATTAGCTGTAGGTATAGTTTTATTAGTATAAAACACATCATTATATGTTGAATGAAAATCTAAACCTATAATTATTTTAGAATCAGACAACTTACTTGTTTTTGTTATAAAACGAGTAACTTTTTTAATTTCTGGTTGATTATATTCAGACCAATCTCTATTTGTATCTATCCCACCAGCATTATGTCTCCAATGACCTAAATCTACCCCATCAGGATTTACAATTGGAAATGCTAAAATTCTATATTTATTTAAAAATTTATTCGATAATTTATCTTCATTTAGAATTGTAGATAAAAAACTTTGAAATGCATAATAACCCGTTACTTCAGGCGGATGTTGACGAGTTAATAATACAATGATCTCTTTATTTTTTTTAGATCCTTTATAAATATCAATAACAGGAATATCTCTACCTAGTTTTGATTTTCCGCAACTTTTAATTGTAGCGAAATCTTTGTCTTTTATTAGAGAAGAAACCCATCTTTTAACATCAGAAGAAGATTGAATTTCTTGAGCAGCAACAGTAATTGGGTTACTTGAAACATCTAGTTTTATTGAATAGGAAGTCTCTGTATCAAAAACTCTTGTTGAGTCTATAATACTCCAGCCATCATCATATTTAAGTTTTGGAACATAACGATGATTAAAATTTTCAGGATATTTAAAAGAATAATAAATTGATTTAGGAGAATTTGACCAAGTTTTAAAAGCATAATAAGGGCTTTTATTAATTGGTTTGTTTTCAGGGTTAATCAAAACACAAACAGTACTATCATTTAATTTATAAAAATCATTTATCCTTGAACTAGTAAAGTTATTTGACGCATATAAACCCATATCTTTAATATAAAACTCTTTTATAGTTTGCTTTTCAATTCTCTTTGTTTTTGTATCAATTGGATCTTTAAAATTTACATTTTTAACTGTATAACAGCTAATTACAAATAAAAAAAAGAAAAAAATAAATGGTATTTTTTTATAAAAATGCATTCAAGTATTCTTTTAGTTGTTGTACAATGAATTTATGAAATAAAATAGTTATTTTTAATACCAATTAATAAAAGTTAAGCATACCAATTATGTATTATAATATTCGCAATTTAATTACAAATAAAAAAGAATATCCTCTATATAAATTCTATTCAAATGAAATAAAAAAAACAATACTTAATGGCAGAATATCTGAAAATCAAAAACTTCCTCCAACAAGGGTTTTGTCAAAAGATTTAAATATATCTCGAACTACAGCTTTAAAAATTTATGATTTATTATTATTTGAAGGAATTATTTCTTCAAAAAAAGGATCAGGGTATTACGTCGCTTATAAAAAGACTATAAAAAAAGAAAAGAAACTAAAAACGAATTTACTATACCCAAGTCTTTCAAAAAAATCAAAACTATTTAACCATAAAAAATATTTAAGTACTGACAATTTTTCAAAAACTGGGGTTGCTTTCAGACCTGGACTGCCACCATTAGATATATTTCCTGTTAATAAATGGAAGAATATTTCTAATAAATTTTGGAGATTATCAAAGCCATCTGATCTTTCATATGCTCCAGCAGAAGGGTTAGAGGAATTAAGAATTAATATTTCAAATTATTTGAAAATTTATAGAAACATTAGATGTGATTATAATCAAATAATCATTACTTCTGGGTCACTTCATTCCTTGTACCTAATTTCTAATTCTATTATAGATAATGGAGATAAAATTGGAATGGAAAACCCAACATTTCCTAGAGCATTTAATTTATTCAAAAGTTTAAAAGCAGAAATTTTACCTTGTGAAATTGACAAAGAAGGAATTGTATTAAACAATCTAAATCCTAAAGTAAAATTTATATACACAACACCATCTAATCAATATCCTTTAGGTGTTAAGATGAGTCTAGAAAGAAGAAAAGAAATTATAAAATGGATATCAAATAATAATTCAATTATAATTGAAGATGATTATGATCATGAGTTTAGTAACTTAAGAAACCCTATTCCTTCACTATACAGTTTGGACAATGAAGACAGAATTGTTTATCTAGGAACTTTTAATAAACTTCTCCATCCTTCACTAAGAATTGGATATATAATAGTCCCAAAATTTCTATCAAGATCTATCACCTCTATCTATGAACAGTCATTTAGGTTTGTACCTTCATCTACTCAAAAAATAATGTCAACATTTATTGAAAAAGATTATTTAAACAAACATATTAGAAATGTTATTGAAATAGCATCAAAAAGAAAAGAAATGTTCATTTCAAAAACTAGAGAAACTTTATTAATAAACAAAAAGAAAAATGATGGACTTCATCTTGTTGCTAATTTCAAAAAAAAGAAAAATGATTTGAAAATTTTTAAATCTCTTTTGAAAGAAAATGTAGTTGCCTACCCCCTTAGCAATTACTATTTTACAAACAAAAAAAGTAATGGATTAGTAATGGGATACTGTTCTGTAAACTCAAAGGTTTTAAATGAAAAAACTGCTATTATAAATAAAATCCTTCGTTAGACAGAATTCCTTAAAGTAAGAGATATATTATTTTCAATTTTTACTTTTAATCTATTAGTAATCATTTCAGCTAATTTTATACCCATTTCATTAAAATCTGTAGATATTACTGTTATACCATTTTCTATAATCTCTTTTAAAGGAGTAGCATTATATGATATAATTCCGATATCATTAGAAATTTTCATATTTTTTATCTTAGCTTTCTTTATTACTGAAATAAGCGAAGAATCTTCCAAAAGCATATAAACATTCCCCTTTTCAATACTTCTATCCTCTATTGAACTTAGAATCTCAAATTGTATTTTATTATTATAACAAAATGCCTTAAATCCCTTTTTTATAGATTCTGGTTGCTTTAATTGATCAAATACAAGAATCATTTTGGAATAGTTTAATATTTTTGACCTTAATTCATTGAGACAATCTGTTATCCCTTTTTCAAAATTTTGATAAATAGCTGGATATTTTTTTAAATCATCGTGGATTTGATCTAATATATAAACTTTCTTATCTGGAAGAAAATTAATAATTGGACCTGTATTATTTAAGTTACCTGGCATTATTACATAGTAAGAATAATTACCATTGTTATTAATGATAGCATTTCTAAATACATCATAATTGAAATGATGAAAGAAAACATCTACAGCAATATTAGGTTCAAGTTTGGAAACAAATGAGTTATAAAGATTTTCTTTAAATGCATTTAGTTCATCAAAAAGTAAAAATATTTTTTTCGATGTAGTTATATTCTCACTTATTAAATAGTATCCCTTACCTGGAACAGATTGAATAATCCCTCTCATTTTTAACTTTTTATAAGCACTAAAAACAGTATCTCTAGAGATAGAATACTTATTACGAATACTATTTACTGAGGGTAATTTATCACCTTTTTTAAGGATTTTATTAACAACAGCTAATTCAACCGAATTAATTATTTGTTTAATTATTGGAACACCTATATTTTTAATTGAAATTATACTCATCTATATTTGATATATAAATTTATAAATTATTATTAATGAAAAGACCAGAAGGTACTAGTATATCATTTTAGAATAAAAAAATTAACTAAAAAATTTATAGAGAATTACTAATAATTAAGTTTATAAATTAAATGTTGATACAAGAGAAAAACTACTGTTATTTGTTTGATCAGTAGTTTTAACCCTCCAATAATATGTTACACCTGAGTCTAAAGTAAGCTCAGCTGATGCTGAACTTAATCCAGATGAAACTGGACTTTGTTTTCCATCAACTTTATCTACATAAAGTGTATAGGTTAGAGCATCACCAACATCAGGATCACTTCCAGTCCATGTTAAAGTTGTTTTACCTCCAGTTGTAGATGGTGCTTTTAATACAGCAGCTAAAGGAACTTTAGTCAAATTTGGGTTTCCTTTTAAATAAAATTTTGAAGTGCCGCTAGAAGCTCTATTACTATTAGAATTAATAGACTGTACACTCCAAGCGTAAGGAATTCCTTTAAATAATAAAATTTTTGTTGTGTTAGTAGTTATACCTGTTTTTGTTTTAATACTATTAGTAATTAAGTTAGTATATGTAAGATTATAACTATCTGTTTCAGGTGAAGCTGACCAGCTAAAAGCAACTTGACTTGTA